>Ga0208974_1000119_pt1 | contig 34963 bp, 27 predicted proteins | sample GreLakmeER15MSRF_FD_187699 | JGI IMG/M metagenome (GOLD analysis project Ga0208974, IMG submission 187699) | Freshwater lentic microbial communities from great Laurentian Lakes, MI, USA - Great Lakes metaG ER15MSRF (SPAdes) | ecosystem: Environmental > Aquatic > Freshwater > Lake | place: Great... | reverse complement strand
TTTAGCAACTTATTGCTTGTCCCTTTTCCTTATTTTTGTGGCTCAATATAGGTAAAGAAGCAAAGCATGGAATTGAGTAAAAATTACATACCGGGTGAAGTCGAAATTAAATGGTATAAACATTGGGTGGACAGCGGCTATTTTCACAGCACGCCCAATGATAAAAAGGCATACACTGTTGTAATACCTCCACCAAATGTGACTGGTGTGTTACATATGGGGCATTGCTTAAATAATACGATTCAAGATATTTTGGTGCGTCGTGCACGCATGCAAGGATTTAATCCATGTTGGGTTCCAGGAACGGATCATGCTTCCATTGCAACAGAAGCAAAAGTGGTTGCGATGTTAAGAGAAAGAGGCATCGCAAAATCATCTTTAACCAGAGATGAATTTTTAGGATATGCATGGGAATGGAAAGAAAAATATGGCGGTATCATTTTACAGCAGTTAAGAAAGATGGGTTGTAGTTTGGATTGGGAACGTACTTCATTCACCATGGACGCGGATTACTACGAGTCAGTAATAAAAGTATTTGTTGATTTATATAGGAAAGGAAAAATTTATCGCGGTAAAAGAATGATTAACTGGGATGTTCGTGCCAAAACTGCTTTAAGTGACGAAGAAGTAATACACAAGGAAGTTGCTGGAAAAATTTATCACCTTCGCTATAAATTAGATGTGCCCGGTGATGAATATATTACCATTGCAACTGTTCGTCCTGAAACTATTTTAGGGGACTCCGCAATATGTGTGCATCCTAAAGATGATCGATACAAACATTTAGTGGGCAAATTTGCTTTTGTCCCATTAATTAATAGACGCATCCCAATTATTGCAGATGATTATGTGGAGATTGAATTTGGTACTGGTGCATTAAAAGTAACACCGGCGCATGACATGAATGATTTTATGTTAGGCCAAAAATATAATTTGGAAGTCATTGATACCATGAATGATGATGGCACTTTATCAGAAGCTGCTGGTTTATATATTGGACAGGACAGAATTGAGGTAAGAAAAATTATTACCAAGGATTTAGATGCCGCAGGAAATTTAGTGAAGATTGAAGATTACACGCATCAAGTAGGCTTTAGTGAAAGGACCGATGCCATTGTAGAACCAAGATTAAGTTTACAATGGTGGGTGGATATGAAAAAATTAGCAGCGCCTGCTTTGGAAGCTGTGATGTCAGATGAAATTAGTTTTCATCCTGCTAAATTTAAAAACTTATATCGCCATTGGATGGAAGGCATCAAGGATTGGTGTATTAGTCGTCAGCTTTGGTGGGGGCATCGTATACCCGCATGGTATGATGAAGAAGGCAATTTTTATGTGGCACACAATGAAGCAGAAGTAAATGCGAATCATCCTGAAACCAAAGGAAAAAAATTAACACAGGATGCCGATTGTTTGGATACTTGGTTTAGTAGTTGGTTATGGCCTTTTGAAGTTTTTAAAGGGTTATCCAATCCAAATAATGCGGAAGTTAATTATTACTATCCTACCAGCACTTTAGTTACAGCGCCTGAAATTATTTTCTTTTGGGTAGCGAGAATGATTATGGCAGGGGAAGAATACATGGGTAAAATTCCATTCAAGGATGTATACTTCACAGGTATTGTGCGTGATAAGCAAGGACGTAAAATGAGTAAAAGTTTAGGAAACTCTCCCGACCTTTTAGGACTTATTGATCAATATGGTGCAGACGCAGTTCGTTTTGGTATTATGATTGCTTCTCCTGCAGGAAATGATTTGTTGTTTGACGAATCAACTTTAGAGCAAGGCAGAAATTTTAATAATAAATTATGGAATGCCACTAAATTATTGAAGATGTGGGAAGCACGTCAAAATAAGGAAGGCGAAATTCCAGAGGATGCAAAATTTGCTATGGATTGGTTTCAGGCGAAATTAACGAGCACTCAAAACGAGGTGGATGAAATGCTAAAAACATTCCGATTAAGCGAAGCCTTAAAAACGATTTATGGTTTAATATGGGATGATTTTTGTAGTTGGTATTTGGAATGGATCAAACCAGGCTTTGAACAACCAATGCATCAAGGGGTTTATGATAGAACGGTTGAATTTTATGATGCGCTTTTACAATTGTTACATCCTTTCATGCCATTCATTACAGAAGAAATTCACCACACATTAAAAACGCAGACCGAGGATTTATGTGTTAAACTGTATACACCAACATCAAAAGTAGACGATGCTGTTTTAAATGCAGGTGCTTTATTGCAGAATGTCATTTCCACTTTACGTGATGCACGTAATAAAAATCAGATCAAGCCAAAGGATGCGATTGAATTACATATTCAAACATCGAATAATGCACCATATCAAATAATACAAAAAATATTAGCAAAGCAAATTAATGCATCTGATATACAATATACCTCAAGCGCCATTGGTGCTTCCATTGTAGTTGCTTTAGAGAAAGACAAATTTTATATCGTTTCAGATCAAGCCATTGATACTGCCAGCTTAAAGGAAAACTTATTAAAAGATTTAGCACACCAACAAGGATTTTTAATAAGTGTTAGCAAGAAGCTTGACAATGAAAAATTTGTTCAAAATGCGAAGCCTGAAGTTTTAGCAATTGAACAAAAGAAAAAAGCAGATGCTTTGGCTAGAATTCAAACCATTGAAGAAAGTTTAGCGCAATTAGGATAGTATGAGTGAAATAATTATTACCCGTGCTGGGCTCCCCGATCGTGCTTTTATACGTTCTGTATCAGAGCGCACTTGGCCAAGTACTTATGGGCATATTATATCGCAGGAACAAATTGATTTTATGTTGGACTGGATGTATAGCGATGCGTCTTTAGAAAAACAAATGAATACGGGCTGTGAATTTTATATTGCAAGCACACAGAATGATAATGGAGATTTGAATCCGGTTGGCTTTTGTTCCGTGAGTCCGGATGATAATAAAGCTGAGGTAGGAAATAATGTCAAAGCCCACAAACTTAATAAACTCTATGTGCTCCCCGCTGCACAAGGCACAGGCGCTGGTAAAGCTTTATTAAATAGATCCATTGAAGTTGCCAAAGCTGCAGGATCAACCTCTTTATTTTTACAAGTCAACAAACAAAATACGGCCTACAGTTTTTACTTAAAAAAAGGCTTCATCAAAGAAATCGAATTTAAGTTTGATATTGGAAATGGCTTTTACATGGACGACTACGTCATGCGTTTGCATTTCTAAATTTTAGCAATCACTTTTCTTCCTTAAATCCAATTCTATTTCTTTCATTCCATTTAACTCTATTAATAGTTAGATCCAATAAGTGTTCAATAGTGTCATATATTTTATTAAGTTGAACATCATGTTCTCCAATTCTTTCTCTCATTTCTTGAAGCTGCCCTTTGATAGAGGCATTTTTAAGTAACACTCTTTTCATTTCAATGAACATTCTTATTATTGAAATATTCATTTTTACCGCTTTCTCACTTTTTAAAACTCCTGAAATCATTGCAACGCCGTGTTCAGTGAAGGCAAAAGGAGTAGTATCTTTCCTCCTATTAATCGAAGATGATATCACATTTTGTGATATCATACTATCCCACTCTTTTTGAGTAAGCCTGAACATAAAATCAATGGGAAACCTTTGTTCGTTTCTTTTAACGGCTTGGTTTAATACTTTAGTATCTACTTCATAAAGTAAGGCCAGGTCAAAATCCAACATGGCCATTTCGCCCCTTATTTCATGAATTTTTTGTTGTATTAAATTAATTTCTGTCATTATTTAAATTTTAGAAATTAAAATAGGCATTAAAATTAAAGCTGGTTTAAGTATAAATACGTTTTATAAGTATGCGGTCCCGAGTGCTCGGGACCGCATACCCCCATTTTTGCCCTATGTGGTCACAAATTGTGACCACATGCCTTAAAATAACCCATATGTGGTCACAATTTGTGACCACATACCTTAAAATAGCCAATAAGTGGTCCAGAGTGCTCGGGACCACATAGCCTTAGAAAATAAACTATGTGTTGCTAAATTTTCGAAATCACCACCTTTTCTAAACTCATTTGGCGATCGTTGGGATTGATTAAAATATCAATTTTGTTCTTCCATTTTTTATTCATCAAATCATGAATAAACCAGATGCCATTATATTTTCCTGCATTTGATAGTATTACCTTATCACCGAATGAAAATAATTCTTTTAAATCTCTACTAATAGCAATAACGCGATGTTTTTTGGGATTCAAGCTATCCAATTTTAGACCACTTGCAGTGATCAACGGTGTGCTATCTGTTTCATTTGTATCAGTCGTATAAGTAGTTAAGGATACTTGCTTAATTACATCTATGGAGAATGGATATTTATGAACCAAATATTTAGGTTGCTTTCCAGGATATAAAATAAAGTACCCAACAATGATAATAACCAAGGCTAAACCAAGTCCAACCAACTTATTATTTTTCATAATATTTAAATGGAAAGGGTTAGTAAAATTATATTATTAAATGGGTTTGTTTAACGATTCCCATGATAAAAACGCTTTGTACCTGACTTATATTGTCAGCCTGGCTTAATTTGTTCACGTGGAAATTGTAATAACTGTTCATATCCTCCGTCACTATCTTCAACATAAAGTCGAATTCCCCTGAAATACTGTAGCATTCTACCACGTCAGGCAAATCATTAATTAGTTTGATAAATTGCCCGCCAGATTGCTTACTGTGTTGATTCAAAGACACATAGCAAATAACCATCAGCCCTTTTTTTACTTTTGTTCCGTCAATTAAAGTAGCATACTGCTTAATCACCCCATTCGACTCAAGCCGCTTAATACGTTCATGTACCGGCGTAGTACTTAAATGAATCTGATCTGCAATTTCCTTAACCGTGGTCCTCGCATTGTCTTGTAATAGGCGTAAAATGGCTAAATCCTTCTCGTCTAAGGAGATGGACTGTTGCGCAATAGCCGAATCTACTAATGGAGTATTACTTTTCATTGTTTTTTAGCATAAATAATCATAAAAATAGTAAATAATAGAATATTATCCTAAAAATATCAAATATTTTATTATTTTATCCTATTTCATACCTTTGCCCTCTAAATAAATTAACATGTCTAACTTACAAAACATCGATTTTAGCCTACCTTATAAAGTAGCCGATATCACATTAGCAGATTGGGGTCGCAAAGAAATCCGTTTGGCTGAAGCAGAAATGCCAGGATTAATGAGTATCCGTGCAGAATACGGACCTAGCCAACCATTAAAGGGAGCACGTATTGCGGGTTGCTTACACATGACCATTCAAACTGCAGTATTAATTGAAACATTAACTGCTTTAGGAGCGGAAGTAAAATGGAGCTCTTGTAATATATTTTCAACACAAGATCAAGCCGCAGCTGCTATCGCTGCAACAGGTGTTGGTGTTTTTGCTTGGAAAGGTCAATCTATTGAAGAAGGTGACTGGTGTATTGAACAAACTTTATTCTTTGGTGGTGCAGACCGCCCTTTGAATATGATATTAGATGATGGTGGTGATTTAACCAATATGGTGTTAGATAAATACCCTCAGTTTGTTGCAGGAATTAAAGGATTGAGTGAAGAAACAACAACTGGTGTTCACCGTTTATACGAGCGTATGGCGAAAGGTACTTTACCAATGCCAGCGATTAACGTAAACGATTCTGTTACGAAATCTAAATTTGATAATAAATATGGTTGTCAAGAATCATTAGTTGATGCGATTCGTCGTGCAACTGATGTAATGATGGCTGGTAAGGTTGCAGTAGTTGGTTCATACGGTGACGTAGGAAAAGGATCTGCCGCATCTCTACGTGGTGCTGGCTGTCGTGTAATGGTTACTGAGATTGATCCTATCTGTGCTTTACAAGCAGCGATGGATGGTTTTGAAGTAAGAAAAATGATTGATGCAGTTAAAGAAGCAGACATTATTGTTACCGCTTCTGGTTGTCGTGATTTGATCAACGAAAAACATTTTAGATCAATGAAAGACAAAGCGATTGTTTGTAATATTGGTCACTTTGATATTGAAATTGATATGGCATGGTTAAATAAAAACTATGGTCATACAAAAGATACCATCAAACCACAAGTTGATTTGTATAATATCGAAGGTAAAGATGTCATTATACTTGCAGAAGGCCGTTTGGTAAACTTAGGTTGTGCAACTGGTCACCCTAGCTTTGTAATGAGTAACTCTTTCTCTAACCAAACTTTAGCACAAATAGAATTATGGACCAACCATAAGAACTACGAAAACAAAGTGTACGTTTTACCTAAACATTTAGATGAGAAGGTTGCGCGTTTACACTTAGCGAAAGTAGGTGCTGAATTAGATGAGTTAACCACTGAACAAGCAGAATACTTAGGCATACCTGTAGCTGGACCGTTCAAGTCTGATGCATATAGATACTAAAATTAGTTATTAAACTAGGCACCAATTTAACTATTGAAATTGCTTATGAAAAATAGCAATTGAAAATGTTTGATTTAACTGCTTAGTTAATAGAATAATTTCAACTTTCCCCTTGCCGTCCCGATTAATCGGGACGGCTTTTTTATTTATAGCCATTAAATACAGCTATAATTTTTAGTACCTTTAAACCAACAATAAAATAGATTCATCAAAAACTATTAAATAGGCCATATGAAAATTTCAAATTTTATATTTACGGTTACTTTTCTTGTAATCACAAGTTTTTCGAATGCACAACAAATCGCAATTATTCCAGAACCTTACCAAATGAAAGTGGGTAATGGCAGTTACAACCTACCTAAAGTTGTCGTTGTTAACGCACCCACTTCAGCAAGTGTAATTAGCGAATTAATTTCAAAAAAAATTACTGCGGTTACTGGGAGTCAAGTAACTAAATCAAGTACTAAGTCAAATATTGATTTGCAAATAACCAACGAAACTGAATTAGGTAAGGAAGGTTATCATTTAGATGTGAATGAAAAAGGAATACAAATTAAGGCAAATACCAATGCAGGTTTATTTTATGCTTGGCAATCATTACTTCAAATAATGCCAACTGCCATATTCAATAATTCAATTCAAAATAATGTAAGCTGGAAAATTCCTCATGTATCCATTATCGACAAACCTCGTTTTGGATGGAGAGGTTTAATGTTAGATGTTAGCCGCCACTTTTTTACTAAAGCAGAAGTGAAAGAATACATTGACAATATGGTGCTATATAAATACAATGTTTTACACCTGCACTTAACAGATGATCAAGGTTGGCGTATTGAAATTAAAGCATTGCCTAAATTAACTGAAGTGGGCGCTTGGCGCGTAGACCGCAAAGGCAAATGGGCAAATATATCCGCCCCAGCTTTGGATGAACCAAAAACTTATGGCGGTTTTTATACCCATGAAGATATTAAGGAGCTCGTGGCATATGCAAAATCAAAATTCGTAGAAATTTTACCTGAAATTGATATCCCAGGACATAGTATGGCATTTTTAGCTGCCTACCCTTTAAGCACGACGCCGAATTTTAATTACCAAGTTAATGCAGGTACTGAATTTATGGATTGGACAGGATATAATGGACATGCAACAGCAAAAATTGATAACGCATTGAATCCTGCGAATGAAACTGTTTATAATTATTTAGATAAAATTTTCACAGAAGTCGCTTCCCTATTCCCTTTTGAATATATTCATATGGGCGGAGATGAAACTGCAAAAAATAATTGGGAGAAAAGCACTGATGTTGAAAATTTAATGAAAAGAGAAAACCTGAAAGATCAGCATGAAGTACAAAGTTATTTTGTAAAGAGAGTTGAAAAAATTATTAATGCAAAAGGTAAAAAATTAATGGGATGGGATGAAATATTGGAAGGTGGTTTACCAGGTAATGCTGCAGTAATGAGCTGGAGAGGTATGCAAGGAGGCATTGAAGCAGCGAATCAAAAACACCAAGTAGTAATGACCCCAAATGATTATGCCTATATTGATTTTTACCAAGGAGAGGTTACCGCCGAAGGGAAAGTATACAAAGGCTTGAGAATGAAAAAAACCTATGAATTTGAACCCCTACCTCAAGGCATTGATCCTAAATATATATTAGGTGGCCAAGCAAATTTATGGACGGAGCAAATATTAAGTTTAAGAAGTGCGCAATATCTAACCTGGCCTAGATCCATGTCCATTGCCGAAACACTATGGTCTCCTAAAGAAAAGAAGAATTGGCAAAACTTTTCCGGAAAAGTAGAAAAGCAATTCGAAATTTTAGACGCTTTAAATATTAAGCATGCTAAAAGCATATACGATCCAATCGTGACAACTACCTCCAACACCAAAGGAGAACTCATTGCGAAAATGGAAGGTGAAGTTGACAATTTAAAATTTTACTACTCCATTGACGAATCCTTACCAGACCAGTTTAGTGACGAATACAAAGGGGCGTTTGTGGTTCCTAGCGATGTGACTATTTTGCGTGTTATTAGTTACCGAAACGGAAAGCCTATTGGAAAAATGTTACATATTCCCATGGAATCATTACAAAGCAGGGCAGTTAAAACTTTGTAATCCAAATAAAGATTGAAATAGTCAGTTTTTAATAAAATCATCTCATTAAAAATACAATAAGCCCCGTCCAGAACTATCTGGACGGGGCTTATTCTTAGTTATATTCCCTAAATTTGAACTGCTTACATTAACATCATGAGGGTATCACTTATTTTATGGCTTGCTTTGCTTATCACGCAACCTACACTTCATGCACAAAACAATCAATTAGACAGTATCCCAAAACAAAACACGACTGATAAAAACAAAACATCATTAAAGCTTGTAGTTTTAAAAAGTATAACAGGCTATGCTGAATCTATGACCGATAGCAATAGAGATGTAATTGCAAATAATATTGAATTATTGTCAAAATATAAAGGCAAACAAATAAATAACATCATTATTGAACAACATAATTTTTCCACCAATATCAACCTTCCTCAAGTAAACCAAAATGATAAATTTACAAACATTGCCAATAAGCTACATAAAAGCTCATCTGACAATACAATAAGAAAAAACTTATTCTTTAAACCCAACGATTTACTCAATCCTACGATCATTGCCTATAATGAAAAATGGTTAAGAGACCTCTCATTCATTCAAGATGCACGAATTATCGCAATTCCTGTAAGGTATGACACGAATAAAATAGACTTATTTATTATCACTAAGGACATATTCCCATTGGGGGGAAATTTAAATCTAAAAAATCAAAACTCATATGATGCTTCATTGAGTGATGAAAATTTATTTGGAACAGGCAATGCATTAAAAATTAATCATAATTTTGACAATACTCGAATACCAAAACCTGCATTCGGATATGACTTACGACTAAGAAACCTTTTAGGTAGTTTTATTAATATGAATGTAGGAATCAATGACTATACAAATAGCATTTCAGATGGATCAAGGTCTGCGATGAATAAATACATTTCAGGAGAGCTCCCTTTTTTGCACCCATTAAGTAGCTGGACCGGTGGATTTGAATTAATGGAATTAAAAAACACAAACGCCTACCCTAGCAAATGGAGTGATAGTTTATTTAATAGTAAATTAAATTACCACTACGATACAAAGGATTTTTGGCTTGGATATCAACTTTTTTTTAAAACCAAGTTAAATAAAATTAATCGACGACATATAATACAGTTACGTCATCTTGAAAACAGCTTCCAAACCCGCCCTATTAACTTCCTGGCCCAATTGGATAAAAATTATCGAAATATAAATGCTAATTTTTTATCGATTACAGTATTCAATCAAAATATTATACGGACAAAGTATTTATATGGATTTGGACGTAATGAGGATTTACCTATTGGGCAATCATTGAGCTTGACTTTGGGTAAATACTACAGAGACATGAATAGCATTTCATATGCAGGTTTAAAATTTGAAAAATACGCATTGCAATCCTCAGGAAATTATTCACATTTAAATATCAATTTAGGCAGTAGCTATGCGGAAAAGAAATACCAGGATTTTAGATTTTTATCTAGCTTGGAAATAATTAGCAAATTAAAATATCTTAAAAACGGTTCACCCTACCGACATTTATTCAATATTAGTATTGCACAAACTTTACAAAATAAATACAACGAGGCATTATTGATTTATAGCAATTATGGCATTCCACAACTAAACAAAGAACAAATTAAAGGCGGTACCCGAATTTCAGGTAATTGGGAATCAGTTTTATACAGTGCAAAAACTATCTATGGATTTAAATCCTCCCCATTTGTATTTGCTAATATTACTTATATAAGAGCCATTGACGAATTTAAAAAGAATGGAGGCATATTCACAGCCGTTGGAACTGGCACCAGAATTCGTAATGAAAATCTGATTTTCGGAACTATTGAATTAAAATGCTTTTACCTACCCCGAACCGATTTACAAGTAAGTCCATGGAACTTTAGTTTCATCACCAATTTGAAATATAAATACAATTCTACGATCATTCAAAAGCCTGATTTTGTTGAAATTAATTGAAAATCAGCAGGTCTAAATTCAACCTTTAGCACTTATTTTTGTTATATAATGTATGGTTCAAGCATATAATTTTTTAGCTAGCTGGCAGTTATTTCCCGAAAAAAGTGAATTCGAGTACCAACTCGTACCCAAATCAGGCAATTACAAAATAGAAAGCATCCAAAATGCCCATGCACTCAGCTTTAGTCATAATTGGGTAAATATTGAAAATGAAGCATTTTATGCCCAGTATAGTGTAAATCCCAATGGTATTGCACAGCCCTTTGACAACAAATTATTAGGTAATGAAGTCATTGCCGAAGTGAATAATGGCTCCTGTTTAACAGTGCAATTTATTAAAGACAATAAGGAAGTTTTAAAAGTGGTTCATGAAATATTGGCTAATGGATTTTTAAAAGTAACCCATCACGGCTTCAAAGAAAATGGTGATCCCTTTAAAAATATTGAAATATACCACAAACAATTAAGCGTACTCCCCTATGCCTCTTCTGCAGGAAGTGTGGCTATAAGACCCACTAAGGAAGGGGTTATTAAACACAAAGCTTTATCTGCCATGGAGGATCAAACCAATATGCAGTTAAATCAAATTAAGGAACAAATTGAATTATTGGCAAGACAAGCACAGGAAATACGCAAACGTAAGGAGTTAAGCTTAATGATTTACGAAGCTAAAATAACTTTCAAACCACAAATAGGACAAGTATATCATGTGTATGAAAAAACGGATGGATCGCATGTGCTTTCATTGGTAGCCCCTAGTGAATGGGGCGGCGGTTCGGGCCCATTTGCTGGATTTATTGCAACGGTGAAATTATTAGCCGATCACACTTGGATTGAATGTTAATACCCATACTTAGCTAATATTGCATCTACCTTTTCTTCAATTGCAACATTTTTTTCAACCGGTGGCGCATGATGTTTTTTAATTGTCGCATCAAAAATTAAAGGGCCGTTTGACCCCCAATGTTTTTGTTCGATAAAACTATCCACTCCTTCCATGTCATGCGAAGGATTTGTTCTTGTAAAACAAGCCCATAAAAAATTATTAATCTCTTCTGCCATCCAACTTGGATTTTCAGTTAATATTAACATCACTACCCCTAACTCATTTAATAAATTTGCACCCTGACCCTTTAATTTTTCTTGAAGCCCTTTTGTATTTATTAAAGCGGCATCTACAGCAATAATGCCAGGTAATACTAATTTTGCATTCACATTTAGTTGCTGAATTTCATTAGGCACACTGTTAGCCAAACTTCTTTTCACATCGCCATAAGCAGCAATCACTACTTTGGATCCAGCATTTAAATTTTCACCAGAATAATCCAAGGTATCCATAGTTGTTTTTGTGTAAAAATGAATATCGCTGGTTAATTCAATGCGTTCTAACAAAAATTTAAAATAAGCAGGGACTTCATGTGTACTTATTTGATTCGTATCATCCGCTGTTATAAAAACAAATTTCGCCAAGCTTAATTGTCCGGTACCTAAAATATGATTCGCAATGGTTAAAATTTCAGCGGGTTTTTTATTTTGCAAATACGGCGTATACCTTTCACTTCCAATGGCTAATAATAATGGATGAACGCCTGCAGCGTCTACTGCATGCACTTCTTTTAAACCAGGAATTTCATTAGACACCGCTGACCCTGTCATACTATGTATCAATTGTCCAAAGCTGGTGTCCTCTTGTGGAGGTCTACCAACAACTGTGAAAGCCCATATGGCATTTTTTCGTGCATACACTTTATGTACTTTCATCACCGGGAATGGATGTTGCAAACTATAATAGCCAAGATGATCCCCAAAAGGACCTTCTGGTTTATTTTCACCCGGAAATACTTCACCGGTGATTACAAAATCGGCATCTGTACTTATACAAAATCCATCAACATAAGTATATCCAAATCTTTTACCTGCCAATACACCTGCAAAATTCATTTCACTCATTCCTTCAGGAAGAGGCATCACCGCTGCAACTGAATGCGCTGGCGGACCACCCACAAAACAACTTACTTTTAAAGGCAACCCTTTTTTATTTGCTTTGGTTTGATGCACCCCAATACCACGATGTAATTGATAATGCAACCCAATTTCCTTATTTAAAATATAATCATTCCCATTTAATTGAATTCGGTACATGCCTAAATTCGAATGACCGATGCCTGGCTTATCCGCATCCTCTGTATACACTTGTGGCAGTGTGACAAATGCACCGCCATCCATTGGCCAATGATGTATCAATGGAAGATCGCTAATATTTATTTCCTCAAATAAAACCGGTTTTGAAATTGGATTTTTTTTGGGCAACGCATTCAAAGCCGCGGGCAAAGCCGCCAATGATTTTAATGGATTTTTAATCGCAGCAGTAGGATCAATCTTAATATCAATCAATTGCTTCACCTGTGGTAATGTATCCCTAAAAATAAATTGACTTCGCTCGAGCGTTCCAAAAATATTACTCGCAGCACGAAATTTGGATCCTTTTACATTTTCGAATAAAATAGCTGGCCCTTTTTGCTCAAAAACACGCAAATGTATTGCGGCCATCTCCAAATACGGGTCCACCTGTTCTTTTATACGCAAAAGCTGTCCAGTCTTTTCCAAATCAAGTAAACATGCCTCTAAACTAGAATAAGCCATTCTCTTTTAATTGAGTTACAAAAATAACTTAAATTCGCTCATGACTCGTTTAAGTGTGAATATAAATAAGATCGCCACTTTAAGAAATAGTCGTGGCGGCGATAATCCAAATTTGGTACAAGTGGCCAAGGATTGTGAGCGGTTTGGCGCCCAAGGTATCACGGTTCATCCCAGACCTGACGAAAGGCATATTCGGTACCAAGATGTGCAAGATTTAAGCAAAATTTTAACTATAGAGTTCAACATTGAAGGTAATCCTAAGGAAGATAAATTTGTAGCATTAGTATTAGCCGTGAAACCAGCACAAGTAACTTTGGTTCCTGACACCCTGGGCCAATTAACCAGTGACCATGGCTGGGATACTATTAGCGAGCAAGCCTATTTAAAAAATGTGATCGCAAAATTTAAAACTGCAGGTATTCGTGTTTCTATATTTGTTGATCCCGATGAAAAAATAGTTCAAGCGGCTGCAACTACAGGAACTGATCGTGTTGAATTATATACCGAAATGTATGCGAAGCAATTTGCTACGGGTAATAAAGAAGCAGCGATTGCCCCTTATATTACAGCTGCTGCATTAGCGAATCAATTGGGCATGGGCATCAATGCAGGACATGATCTAGATCGATTTAATTTACCTTATTTAATACAGCAAATCCCAAGTATTGATGAAGTAAGTATTGGTCATGCATTAATAAGTGATACGCTATATTTAGGATTAGAAAATACCATACAATTATACAACCGCGCACTGGTAAAATAAATAATTATGAAAGGAATCAACAAAGTAACGAAACTTATTATCGCTATACTTATTTTAAATGCAGCAACATTATTTGCACAAAATACGTATGGTCCAGTTCCAACTAAAACACAATTAGCATGGCACGATAAAGAATTTTATTTATTTATTCATTTTGGTCCAAATACTTTTACTGATTTGGAATGGGGCCATGGAAGCGAGGACCCCAATGTTTTTAATCCAACTGCACTTGATTGCAATCAATGGGCAAGAATTGCAAAAGCAGCAGGTGCAAAAGGTATTATATTAACCGCCAAACACCATGACGGATTTAGTTTGTGGCCAAGCAAATATAGTAAGCACACTGTAAGAGAAAGTAAATGGTTAAATGGCAAAGGGGATGTGGTAAAAATGTTATCAGAAGCTTGTAAAAAAGCGGGCATTGAAATGGGCGTATATATTTCACCATGGGATCGCAACCATCCGGATTATGGCACACCTAAGTATAATGAGGTATATATCCAAACCATGAAAGAATTATTAACGGGTTATGGTAAATTTTTTGAACTATGGTGGGATGGCGCGAATGGCGAAGGCCCCAATGGTAAAAGACAGGTATATGATTTTAAACGTTTCCAAGATTCAGCTTTAGCTTACCAACCGCACTTAATGATCTTTAGTGATATTGGACCACATGTACGTTGGATTGGCAATGAACAAGGGATTATTAACGAAACCAATTGGAACCTGCTTGATACAGTTGGATTTCAAAGAGGTGCTGGCGGCCCTCCTACCGATTCCTTGAACAGAGGAAATTATAACGGCAAGGCTTGGATTCCTGGCGAGGCAGATGTGTCTATAAGAAAAGGTTGGTTCTATCACGCCGAAGAAGATAATACTGTTAAATCAGGAAAACAATTATTTGACCTGTACTTAAAAAATGTAGGAAGAGGTGGTAACTTTTTATTAAATGTGCCGCCGAACAGACAAGGATTATTTTCACCTGCAGACTCCACTGCATTAATGGATTTCAAAAAAATCAAAGACGCTGCATTTAAAAATAACTTATTTAAAAATGCAAAGGTATTGAGAACAAAAAACAGCATTGAAATTCATTTAAAGGAAGCGGTTGAAATAAATGCCATACAATTAATGGAAGCCATCAGTATGGGACAACGTATTGTAAAATTTGAAATTTCAGGAGGCAACTCACTTAAGAAATTTGAAACTTTCGCAAAAGGAACAACTGTTGGCCATAAAAGAATCATCACTTTTCCAACGCAAAAATTAAAATATTTTAGAATAAAAATTACTGAATCAAAAGCGACCCCAATTATATCGGAGGTGACAGGCTATTTGTTCGCTAATTAAAACCGAATGCGTTAAATTGCATAAAATTGAAACTTATGAATACAGCACCAATTATCGGAATAGTTATGGGTAGCGATAGCGATTTGCCTACCATGCAAGCAGCTGCAGATACCTTAACACTTTTCAATATCCCTTTTGAACTAACAGTTGTATCCGCACATCGTACGCCAGATCGTATGGTGCAATATGCAAAAACTGCGCGTGAAAGAGGTTTAAAAGTTATTATCGCTGGCGCAGGTGGTGCAGCGCATTTGCCTGGGATGATTGCTGCTATTACGAGTTTACCTGTGATTGGCGTTCCCATTAAGTCGAGTAATTCTGCGGATGGCTGGGATTCAATTTTATCCATTTTGCAAATGCCAGGAGGTGTGCCTGTAGCAACTGTTGCATTAAATGGTGCTAAAAATGCAGGCTTACTTGCTGCACAAATTTTAGGTAGTGCTGATCCTAAAATAGGCCAAGCCATGGATGACTATAAATTAAATATGGAATCCGAAGTGATGCAAAAAGTAGAAAACTTAAAATCAAGTTGGAATAATGGTTTTGACCAATAAACTTAGCGTATAAAATAATATTTACAGATCAATTAGTCTTTGCTAACATGTATGATGGTAAAGCTAGCATCTACTGAATTTGAATTATTCATAATAGCTTCCACCCAGTCCCAACCATACTCCCCTACCCATTTAGAGAAGTTTTCAACACGCTCTTGTAAATTATTATCCGGGAATAATTCAGATTTAATACTATGAATTCTTGCAAGCGAAGTATGTTGCTTCCGCTTTTCAGCACGCACCATTTTCTTTTCCAATAATGCTAATTTTTTTTGTGCTTGTAGGGACAGGTTTAATGCATGATTGCCTAAGGAAGCATCTATTTTTATCACATCCTGTTGTATCGCATTGTATAGGTTTGTTAAACTAGCGATATGTTCCGTTAACGCTAAATTTTCAACGCTTTGTTTCTTTACAAACGCTAATTCTACATCTTGAATGGAATGAAATAAAGCTTCCGTATTAAATTCCAAGGAAGCCCATTGTTTGGCTTGCTTTTCATTGATAAATAAAAACGAATTGCGCAATAGGATTACAGGATAATTTACCCCAGCCTGGTCAAAAACTTCCTTTAGCTCCATCCAATAAGCGAGCTCGCCACCACCGCCAACAAATACCACACTTGGTAGGATGGTTTCCTGATAGGCCCCTCTTAAAATTACATTGGGGCTGAATCGATCAGGATATGTTTGTAATTCCTTAATTATTTCAGTTTGGCTAAATTGAATATTGGTATCCACCACCGAAAACAATTCCCCGCTTTTTTCAATTCTATTTCGATTTGCGTCTTTTAGATAAAATAAATTAATCGCTCGACCTTCCGATTGTACATGATAATTTTCAGATAAGCTTTTAAGTGTAGGCTGAACGGCAGCATGAGAAAACTGCGTAGTTAATTCCTTTTGCATCACTTCCACAAATAGTGATTTTAATTTTGCATCGTCCGGTTGTAACACCACCAAACCTTGTTTTCCAAAAAACAAATGTACCATTTCCAAAGTGGCTTCGTTAATGGTATTCCCTTTTTTATACGCAGCTTTAATTATTTCAAAAGTTGCTTTTCCTTCGTGTTTCACTGTCCAATATCCTTCTAAATCTTGTAATAATTGTAATAAATGATCATCCACCAACATCCGACCAATGGCACCTGTCTGTTTTGTTTTCCATTGGTGCTTGGCACCATCAATATTATAACTGCCTACTTCTGCTAAATCTGCATCTTCAGATCCCATATAATATACAGGCACAAAATCATTCTCTGGAAACTGCGCCTTTAATGCTGATGCTAATTTAATTACATGAATTATTTTGTAAAAAAAATAGAGAGGCCCCGTAAATAAATTGGGCTGATGTGCTGTAGTTACTGCAAAGCAATTATCGTTTTTCAATAAACTAATATTTGCCTGCACTTTTTCAAAAGCTGCTTTATTTTTTTCATAGTTACCAGCGCCTAATACTTGGTATTGATTTTCCAGAACGGATACCAATACTTGGCGTTGACCAGCTGAAAACTTCCTTTGCTGTATTGCTTTTTTTATCCCTTCCAAATCGGGCGCATAGGGCACATAATTACGTGCAGTTCCATTCCCTGAAATATAATCATTCACCAATGCCGAAAAAACGCCTGTAGCACTATAAGGTATGGAAGTAGCATTGTATTTCATTAGTTATTGAATCTTTCTGGATGATAAAAACTAATATCAATACTGGTAGGTTTTTCTTCAATAATTTCAGCGACTAATTTTCCGGTACCTGCACCTAAACTTAATCCAATCATTGAATGACCTGTCGCAATCACTAAATTATTTATTTTCTTTGAACGTCCTAAATAAGGTAAGCCATCCGCAGAACAAGGGCGATATCCATACCACACTTTATCCCAACTTGGTGTGGGTATATCAAATTCAGGAAAAAATTGTTTCACTGCTTTTAAAACGCCTACCACTCTATTCATTTGCGGCGCAGCCTTGGTGGTCGTAATTTCCATAGTGCCACCAAAACGCATTTTATTTCCATCCATGGGGGTAAGTGCAACACGCCCTTCCATTAATACTGATGGATAATCTGTTTGAAACTTTGAATCCTCCAAAGTAACTGAGTACCCACGTCCTGGCATCAACGGCATTTTAATGCCTAATTTTTGAACCAGCTCCCTACTCCATGAACCAGTAGCTAAAACTACCGTATCCGCTGTATATTTATTTTTATCGGTGATCACCGATTGAATTTTTCCATTGTTTAATTCAAAATCAACCACTTCCTCATTCAAACAAAAGTGCACCCCCTTTGATTTTAAATCTTCAATTAATTGTTTCATTAATTTATTGGGATACAGATGCGCATCGCATTTGAAATAGATTGCACCCAAAGCATTAATTTTATGACGGGGCTCCAAAGCAAATAATTCCTCCTGCGTTAATAATTGGGTATCTGTTAATCCAATTTCATGTGCACGCTTTACGGTATGATGTGCATGTTCAGCTACTTTTTCAGTTTGAAATATTTCCAGTAACCCTCTATGTTCATAGGCGAATTTAAATTGAGGAAGTTTAGCCCATTCTTCATAACAATGTTGGCTTAACAACGCATAATCTTTTAAAGGAATGGCTGCTTTATCTACATTTTCAGCAGTGGCCATTTGCATAAACTTTAAACCCCATTGCATTAAACTCAAACTTAATCTTGGTTTAACATAAAAGGGGCTTTGTGGATTTAACATCCACTTTAATCCTTGTTTTACAATACCTGGCGTGGCTAAAGGAATAAAATGACTTGGACAAACATATCCAGCATTACCATAAGAGCAATTATTTAAAATATCATTTTGATCAATAACGGTAACTTGATGTCCCGCTTCTTGCAAATAATAAGCGCTACTTAAACCAATTACACCTCCGCCTAAAACAACTACTTTCATAAAATAGATTAAAGTACGAATTTCGTTAAAATTGTGTTCATTTCCCCAATAAATTAAGTGGAATTATTTAAAGGATAAAAAAGGCTTATACCACTTGGAAACCGCCTGCATAAGGGTCATCAGCGGGATCAATAGATATGGAATTAAATCCTATTATCTTAGCCCAACCCTGAATGGAGGGTATAATTGCCTCCTTGCCGCCAATTTCAGTAATGGCTTCCACCTTTCCAGTGAATACAGATCCTATAATACTTTCATGCATAAAGGCCTCCCCTTGTTTTAATTTACCCTTTGAATACCAATGGGCTAATCTTGCAGAGGTCCCGGTTCCGCAGGGAGAACGATCAATGGCTTTATCACCATAAAAAACCGCGTTTCTAGCTGTATTTTTTTCATCCAACACTTTACCCGTCCATAAAATATGTGAACATGAATTAATGGTGGGATCCAAAGGATGTTCAAATTTATGTGCAGCATTAATGCGTTTACGCAATTCGCCACTCCAAGCAATTAATTGCCCAGCGGTATAATTTTCAATTCCTTTAAAATTTTCTTGCACTTCAACAATGGCATAATAGTTACCACCATAACAAACATCAATATTTAATTCCCCTAAATCTGGGCATTGCACTTTTAAATTTTCCGCAGCTGAAAACGAAGGCACATTGGTCAACTTCACTGAACTTACTTTTTTACCTTCCATGGTATAATCAATAAGCACCAACCCTGCTGGCGCTTCCATCCTAATTTTTCCAGGCACTTTAGGTTGTATCAAACCTGCTTCAATAGCGACAGTAATGGTGCCAATGGTTCCATGACCACACATCGGCAAGCAACCACTGGTTTCAATAAATAAAACAGCGACATCATTTGCTGGATCATGTGGTGGATATAAAATACTACCACTCATCATGTCATGCCCTCTTGGTTCAAACATTAATCCTTTCCGAATCCAATCAAATTCTCTTAAAAAATGTTGGCGCTTTTCGCTCATGGTACTTCCTTCCAATGCGGGGCCACCACTTACTACTACACGAACAGGATTACCACAAGTATGCGCATCAATACACTTAAAGATGGACCCAGTTAATTGGTAATTACCGAAACTTTCCGAACTGATTGGTTTTACTGCTGCCATAAAATTTATTTATCCAATGGTATTTAATATTTTATTCTCCTACTCCTTTTCAAAAAATTATAGGGACACATCCGACTTGGTGAATTCTCCATTGATGGTTCTCCAAATTCCCAACTCATTTTTATTTTGTAAATAGCTAGGCAACAATTGATCTGGCCAATTTTGAAAAGAGATGGGGCGTAACCAACGTTTGACTGCCTTCACGCCTACTGCAGTGAATCGACTATCTGTTGATGCAGGATAAGGCCCACCATGCACCATACTATCACATACTTCTACGCCTGTTGGCACGCCATTTAATAATACACGCCCGGCGATACTAGTAGCAATTTCTAATAAATTTTTATTATTTGCAAGATCATTATCCGTGCCCATAATAGTGGTACTAATTTGGCCTTTGATACTTTTCCAAACTTCAACTAATTGTGCATCATTATCACATTGCACGAGTATAGAATATGGACCAAATACTTCCTCCGCTAAATCTGGATTTGCTAAAAATACGGAAGCATCTACAGATGTTAAAACTGGACTTGCTGCATTTGCTGCTGGCGTATTTTTAGTTAAACAAGTAATACCTGTTTGACTTAATGCATGGGTACTATTTTTAAAATAAGCAGATTGAATTCCTTCATGCAACATAGGTGCAACAGCCACATTATTTAATTCATTGGCTAAGTGATTTGCAAATAAGTTTAAAGCATCTGACTTCACCCCAATTAAAATACCTGGATTGGTACAAAACTGCCCCATTCCTAAAGTAATGGACCCTGCATAATTTTTTGCAATGGTTTCTGCATTCGCAGTTAAAGCGCCCTCCAATAATACCACTGGATTTACACTACCCATTTCCGCAAAAACAGGGATGGGGTTTTTTCTTGCACTTGCATAATCATATAATGCGCGTCCTCCAGTTCTTGAACCTGTAAAACCAACCGCTGTTATATTTTCATCCTGCACTAATGCTTTTCCTGCACTAAAATCAGTTTCTGTTATATGTTGGAATGTATGTTCAGGTATTGCATTGCTTTTAATGGCTTGTTGAATAGCTTCTGCCACAATCGTGGAAGTTTGCAAATGCGCCGGATGCGCTTTTACGATTACTGGACAACCTGCAGCTAAAGCACTAGCGGTATCTCCACCTGCAGTTGAATATGCAAAAGGAAAATTACTCGCACCAAATACAACCACAGGACCCAATGGATATAACATTTGACGAATATCTGGCTTTGGTGGTGTTTTATCAGGGACTGCAGTATCAATAGTTGCATCTACATAATCACCCTTACGCAACATATTTGCAAACATTCTTAATTGAAAGCAGGTACGGCCTCTTTCTCCAGTTAATCGCGGCAAAGGCAAATTAGTTTCCTTATTCGCCGCATTTAATAATTCATCACCCAATGCTTCAATATTATTTGCAATGGTTTCCAAAAATTCAGCGCGCTTTGTGGCAGTTAATTTTGAATAGGTCTCAAATGCAAAAGCTGCATTTTGTGTCGCCTTCGTAATATTTGTCATAAAATAATTTAATACAATTCGGAAAATTAGAAATGGCTATACCCAATTAAAAATAAAGGGTATAGCCATATAAAACATTAATCAATTATAAACTTAAGTATTCAGGAAGTTTGGGTCTGTTTTTTAACCCAGTATCAATAATAGATTCTATTCTTTTACGTTCCTCACCTTCCAATGCCAATCTTGGACGACGCACAGTTTCAGAACCAATGCCCGTTTTAGATTCTGCAAATTTTATGTACTGAACCAACTTTGCATGAATATCTAATTCCAACAATGGCATAAACCATCTGTAAATATTAATAGCCTCTTGTATTTTACCAGCTTTTGCTAATTTAAATATCGCCACTGTTTCTGCAGGGAATGCACAAACCAACCCTGCAACCCAACCATCAGCGCCTAATAATATTTCCTCCAATGCTAATGTATCCACCCCACATAAAATACTGAAGCGATCTCCAAAGGCATTGCGCAATCTGGTTACATTGGTTAAATCACGCGTTGATTCCTTAATAGCTTGTATAGTAGGAACTGTTGCTAATTCTGTAAACATTTCAATGGTTACATCTATTTTGTAATCAATTGGATTATTGTAAATCATGATGGGCAAATCAGTAGCTGCAGCAATATCTTTAAAATACTGTACCGTCTCACGATGATCTGATTTGTAACGCATCGGAGGCAATAACATCAATCCTTGCGCACCCCATAATTTTGCATTTTTTGCCAATGAAACGGCTACACTTGTACTACCTTCTGCTATATTAATGATTACAGGAACTTTGCCATTGACAAATGCTAATGTTTCCTTTACTAAAATTTCCTTTTCTTCATTACTCAATACGCTGGCTTCTCCTAAAGAACCACCTAATATAATACCATTCACACCAGCATCTAATTGTGCTTGCAAATTTTTCTTGAATAAATCAAGGTCCAATGTATCATCTGATGTAAACTTTGTGGTTATAGCTGGGAATACCCCTTTCCATACAATTGACATATTATTAAATTTTATTTATAAATGAAGTACTAATATACAAAAAACTGCTGAATTACCCTACCAACTCCCCTTCTAAATCGTAATCATAGGCCTTTGTTATTTTGACCATCACAAATTCCCCTATGTTTAATTTTTTGTTGGTATTAATGACCACTTCATTATCCACCTCCACACTATCAAATTCAGTACGACCCAAATAACGACCAGCCTCTTTTTTATCCACCAACACTTTTAAAACCAGTCCTTCCTTTTGTTGATTTTTAGCTAAGCTTATTTCCTGTTGTACTTCCATAATTTCCTCTGCGCGACGTTGCTTTTCGGCTGCTGGAACATCATCTACTAAATCATGGGCACTTGTATTTTCCTCGTGACTGTAGGTGAAAATTCCTACGCGGTCAAATTGATGTTCCTGTAAAAATTCTTTTAATTCCTCAATATCTTCCAATGTTTCTCCTGGAAATCCTGCAATTAATGTGGTTCTTATTGCAATCCCTGGAACACGTTTGCGAATTTCAGTAATTAACTCCCCCATTTCCTCACGTGTGATATTACGACGCATTGCTTGTAACATATTATTACTTGCATGTTGTAATGGGATATCAATGTATTTACAAATATTAGAACGCTCGCGCATTACATCCAATACTTCCAAAGGAAATTTTGAAGGATATGCATAATGCAATCTTACCCACTCCAACCCATTTACATCTGCTAATGCATTTAATAATTTTGGTAAGGCACGCTCTTTATAAATATCTAACCCATAATATGTTAATTCTTGCGCGATGAGCATTACTTCCTTAACTCCTTTTTTCACCAAACCTTCTGCTTCACTCACCAATTGCTCAATGGTTTTACTTACATGTTGCCCACGCATTAATGGAATCGCACAAAATGAACAGGTACGATTACAACCCTCACTAATTTTTAAATACGCATAATGCGAAGGCGTACTTAATAATCTTTCTCCTAATAATTCCGCTTTATAGTCAGCATTTAATTGATTTAACATTAACGGCAACTCCATGGTGCCAAACCATGCGTCCACTTCTGGAATTTCCAAGGCCAAGTCACCACGATACCTTTCACTCAAACAACCTGTGACATATACTTTATCCAACTTCCCTTTTTTCTTCAATGCAACTTGTTCCAATATCGTATTGACACTTTCCTCTTTTGCTTTATCAATAAACCCGCAGGTATTGACCACTACTATATTGTGGTCTAATTTTTTATTTTCGTGCACCACTTCAATCTCATTGGCCAATAATTGACCACTCAACATTTCACTATCTACTAAGTTTTTACTACAACCTAATGTAATAATATTGACTTTGTTTTGTGTAAGTGTTTTTGACTTCATTTTAAACTTGAATTATTTGTTTACCTCATTGGTAAAATGAAATGTAATATCTGGATTGTTTGTAATCTCCGTATTTAAGAACCATTCGCTTTGTGCCAAGTATACTGGTGCTTCATCCTTATCCATCGCAGCATTTTGTTGCTTAAACCTTAAAAAGTCATTCAACTTATTTTGATCCTTTGAAGTTAACCAACATGCTTTGTAAAACGGCAGGGTTCTAAACTCACAAGCTGCGCCATACTCCTGTAATAATCTGTACTGTATTACCTCAAATTGTAAATCACCTACGCAACCAATAATTTTTTTGTTGCCCCCAAACTGCGTAAACAACTGCGCAACGCCTTCATCGGTTAACTGTTGTATTCCTTTTTCCAATTGTTTGGTTTTCATTGGATCCTTGTTCACTAATTCCTTAAATATCTCAGGCGAGAAGGTAGGAATACCTGTAAAATAAAACTTTTCTCCTTCCGTTAATGTATCGCCGATTTTAAAATTACCTGTATCAAATAAACCCACCACATCGCCAGGATAAGCATCATCAATAATATCTTTACTGCGTGCTAAAAAAGTATAAGGATTGGTGAATCTAACGTCTTTATCCAAGCGCACATGCTTGAAATATTTATTTCGCTCAAAGCGACCACTACACACCCGCATAAATGCGATACGATCCCGATGCTTGGGATCTAAATTGGCGTGTATTTTAAATATAAACCCACTAAATCTCTCCTCATTTGCTTTTACCTCTCGTACATTGGTTTCTCTGTCTCTTGGAACAGGCGCTATTTGAATAAACGTATCCAACATTTCCTTTACACCAAAATTATTCACCGCAGACCCAAAAAATACAGGAGCAATTTTACCTTCCAAATATTCACTTGCATTGAGTGCACCATAAACCCCATCGATTAACTCCACATCTTCACGCAATACTGCCGCATCTCGTTCTCCAATCTTTTCCTGCAATACCGGACTTGCTAAATCTTGAATCGCAACAATATCTTCCTCCTCCGCTTTTGTACTTGCTGCAAACAACCTTAAATTTTTATCATGTAAATTATATACCCCCTTAAATTCCTTGCCGCTATTAATCGGCCATGTCATGGGATGTAGCGATAATTTTAATTCATTCTCCAATTCCTCCAATAAGTCAAATCGATTTTTACCATCACGATCCATCTTATTAATAAAAACAATTACTGGCGTTGTACGCATACGACACACTTCCATTAATCGCCTCGTTTGCGGCTCAACCCCATTCACACTATCAATCACCAATATAACACTATCCACTGCCGTTAAAGTTCGATAGGTATCTTCCGCAAAATCCTTGTGCCCCGGTGTATCCAATAAATTAATTAAAATATTTTGATACTCAAATGACATCACCGAGGTCGCCACCGAGATACCTCTTTGTCTTTCAATTTCCATAAAATCCGAAGTCGCATGCTTCTTGATCTTATTACTTTTAACTGCACCTGCTGTTTGAATAGCACCACCAAACAACAATAACTTTTCAGTCAAAGTAGTTTTACCTGCATCCGGGTGAGATATAATGGCGAATGTTTTTCGCCTGTTAATTTCCTTTTCGTACTTCATGCTATTTGCAATGTTGTATTAGTTACAACTTTTTTCTTAATATTTCCTTTTACCAATGATTAAAAAATGGCTCGCATTCAAAATGTTTGAATTACGAGCCATTGGTATATTTTTTGTCTAGTTAGATATCAATTGCTTCACCATATGCTGCAGCTACTGCCTCTTTTAATCCTTCACTCATGGTTGGATGTGGATGTATTGCATTTAAAATTTCATGCGCAGTTGTTTCCAACTTACGCGCCACTACTGCCTCTGCAATCATTTCAGTCACATTCATACCAATCATATGGCAGCCTAAAAATTCACCATACTTTGCATCAAATATTACTTTCACAAAACCTTCTGTTGCACCAGCTGCACTTGCTTTTCCACTAGCCATGAATGGAAACTTACCCACTTTAATTTCGTAACCTGCTTCCTTTGCTGCTTTTTCAGTATAACCCACACTCGAAATCTCAGGAATACAATAGGTACAACCTGGAACATTATTATAATCAATACCCTCCGGTAAATGTGCGTGCTTTTTTTCTTGGTAAGCAATATGCTCTGCTGCATTAATTCCTTCCTTAGCAGCAACGTGCGCCAATGCTTGGCCCGGAGAACAATCCCCAATGGCATAAATACCTGCTACACTTGTTTGTTGAAATTTATCTACAATGACACGACCCTTATCTGCCTTAATCCCATTTTGCTCTAATCCAATATTTTCAATATTAGATACCACACCCACTGCACTTAAAACAATGTCCGCTTCCAAGGTGACAAAAGATCCATCTAGTTGTTTCACTTTTGCTTTCACCAATGCACCTGAAGTATCCAAGGATTCAACCGAAGCATTTGTCATGATTTCAATTCCTTGTTTGCGATATTGCTTTTCTAATTCTCTTGAAATATCCTCATCTTCTACAGGAACAATTCTTGGTAAAAATTCAACAATGGTTACCTTGGTTCCCATGCTATTATATACATACGCAAACTCAACACCGATGGCACCACTTCCAACAATGATCATACTTTTTGGTTGCGTTGGTAAAACCATTGCTTCCCGATAGCCAATTACTTTTTTACCATCTTGTTTTAAGTTAGGTAATTCACGACTACGTCCACCTGTTGCAATAACAATGTATTTTGATTCAATGATCTGTGTCTTGCCTTCTGCATCTTTTACTTCTACTTTCCCTTTTGACATTACTTTGCCATAACCCATAATCACATCAATCTTATTCTTCTTCATCAAAAATTGAACGCCCTTGCTCATTTTATCTGCTACCCCACGGCTACGTTTAATCACTGCACCAAAATCATGGTTTACACCAGTAGTGGTAATACCATAGTTTGCACTATGTTTTACATAATCATATACCTGTGCACTTTTTATTAAAGCCTTGGTAGGAATACATCCCCAGTTTAAACAAACACCCCCCAAACTTTCCTTTTCAATAATAGCTACTTTTAAGCCTAATTGAGAAGCACGGATGGCTGCAGGATAACCCCCAGGACCACTACCAATAACAATTACGTCGTATGCCATTGTATAACTTATTTTATTAATTTAAAGAGGAGCAAAAATACCCCCAAAAAGGCAAAACAAAAAAACTATTCATTGCCTAATTAACCCCCAAAAGCGCCTGGCTTACTCAAAGAAAACCCGCACCATCTGGAAAAACCATTTATTATCGTTCGGACGTTGCTTATTATGTTGGTTTTCATCGTATTTACTCAAGCCAAACAAGCCTGCCATATTTCCGCCCCTCACGGCAATTTCTAGATAACCTGCGGAGTTGAACCATGCCATTTTATCTGCCACTGGAACATCCCCATAATTATTCCGCAATACTTCGATGGTTTCGTTGCGTGTAAATACAATTTTAAAGGATCGGCCTTTTGCATGTAAATCAAATTCTTCCTTGCGTATATTCACCACCACATTCTCAAACTGATCAATAAATAAAATTTGTCCTTCCATCCAATTTGGACTAATGGTTGGCTGCATTGGATAAATTTCCAAAATTTCAGTCGCTGGTTCGCCTGCATCTAATAAATTACCTGATGCAAAAAAGTAAGCAACCGATTCAACCACACGATCTAACATTTGAATAAAAGTGGTAGCACCTTTGCAATTTATTTTAACAATATCCACCGGTTTTAATCCCAGCATCATGGTTAAAAATCCGTTGTCAGGTACGATAAAAAAGTGCCCATTAAAATGCGCAAACAACACATGCTCCTGTGGATTTTGGAAAAAATTAACCATTACAATATGCACGGTCCCTTTTGGATAATACTTTGCTGCATTATTAAAAATATAAGCCCCTTGTTGGTAATCTTTTGAAGAAAGATAATGTGTTATATCAGCGATGGTGCAATCCGGAATCGTTGACAAAATTTGCCCTTTAACAGCGCCAATAATAAAATCTGCTTGGCCAATATCTGATGTTAATGTAATAACGGGCATATCTTAATTGTAACGAATATTTAAGCAGTATATTTTAAATAGATGGTTATTAATTTATTACGCACTTTTCAATCGCCCTTTTACTTCACCAATTTGCCCTCTTTAAAAAAGAATTGATGCACTAATTTATCGGCCCACGCCGGAAAAAACTTATTCATAAACACGGTTCTTTTGCCAGTAAATGTTAGCACTAAGGTTCGCTTACGTTTTGAGATAGCATCAATGATATGTGTTGCACATACCTCAGAAGTCATCATTTCACCCTCATCCATAGGCGACTCCCCTTGCGCTTTAGCATCCTTATCCAATGCAGCATTTCGAATATTTGAAGTGGTGAAACCAGGACAAACCCACATCACATGGGTACCTGATCCGTATAATTCCGTTTTTAATGCTTCCAACCAACCGTTTAATGCATATTTAGATGCAGAATAACCACTTCGGCCCGGAAGGCCTCTATAGCCTGCAATACTAGAAACACCCACAATCACCCCTTTGTTTTGGGTAATAAAAGGCAAAGCTGCCTTGGTGCAATATACCGAACCCCAAAAATTGATGTCCATGACCCTTTTTAAAGTATCCATGGATACATCTTGAACCAATGCACGCATGGAAATGCCTGCGTTATTGATCAATATATCAATGGTACCCCATTGCGATACTACTCTTTCTATAAATGAATTACAATCAGATTGTTGGCTTACATCTGCAGCAATGACCAATAAACTAGAAGAATTAAATTCACGCGCAAGATCATCCAACTTGATTTGTGTGCGTCCACAGGTTGCAACTTTTGCACCTATTGCCAAAAACTGCGCTACTAAAGCTTTTCCAATGCCGTCGGAACCGCCAGTAATTACAACTATTTTATCTTTATAATCCGCCATCAGTTTGAGTTTACACAAATGTACTTCTTATTTGAAGATGAAGCATTTAGATGGGATTTGAATGGGGAAAATAAATACCCCCTTTTATTTGGATAGTTTTTATTAATGCTTATTTTTGCACTCCCCTAAAAAGGGGCGGTTAGAATTGGTAGCTCAGTTGGTAGAGCAATACACTTTTAATGTATGGGCCCTGGGTTCGAGTCCCAGCCAGTTCACAATCTAGCTAGTTAATAGCCACAAAAACTCCGAAATCGTATAGAAATCGGAGTTTTTTTATGCCCTTGTGGCACGCTTTTGTAGTCTTTTGTAGTGGATTGTGTGGCTCGGTTTTAATAATAAAGGTACTTTTTAAGCACCCTTATTTTAATACATGCTTCTCTTCTCTAAAAAGAAAGCAGTAATTGATTTATAACCAAATCTCACTTACTTTAGATATAAACCTCCCCTCATTATCATATAAAATAACCAATCTTGATCTAGAAGATCTAAAAGTTGCTGTAAATGCATTAATATCATTCTTAATAATTTTAATCTCAATGGAAGGATTTATATATTCTATTTCAGATTTTAGTTCTTCAAAGGAATATTGATTAAAATTTTTAAGTTTTTGATATTCAAATTTATTTTTATTAAATAAATTGATGATAAACTGAAACATATATTTGAATTTAGCTTGTATTTAATTAATACTATTTATTACTTAATAATATTTTATACAGATCAACAATCGTCCTAACTCCTGTTTTGTAAAATATATTCTTTTTAATGGTTGAAACTGTATTTGGTTTAATTCCAAGTTCTAATGCTATATCCAAAGTACGTTTGCCATCTAAGATTAATAATGCAATATGATTTTCCCTATTTGAAAGTTTATATTTCTCTAGTGATTTAATGATAATTTCGTTGTTCATATAAAGATTATTAATTTAAAACATCCTTTTTAGAAATTTTAATCAAATACACTACTTCATTATGAGTCATATCTGAAGAAAGCATAACTACTTGTATTTTTCAAGCTAATTATTTTTTCTTCTTTCCTCCAAATGTTAAACTCAATGTAGCTTCTACACTTTGAACTGAGTTAAATGAAGTTTTTGCAGGTCCTGAAATAATATCATAACTAACACCAAACTTTAAATCATTGGATTGTATCCCTATATAAGGATAAAACGATTCGTTTAAGCGATGGTAAAACCCAAAAATGATTCTTTGCCCTGCAGTATCATTGACATACATGGCATAGCTAGCACCTAATGTAACTAATTGTTTTCTAGCTTGTCGTTGGTAGTTACCAGCAAAGTCCCACTCTCCTTTACCAGTCGGTCTCCATTTTAATGAACCATTAAACACGCCCCTTGGATCCATATTGTATTTACTATTATTAAATACGCCCTCCTTAGGTTTTGATGCATGAAATAGTGCTCCTCCAATTTCATAATCCACATTATTACCTTTGTGCGCATAACTAATACCAGCATTCACATCAAAGTATTTATTGTTTAAATTATAACTAGATACTGGATCATAATTACTCGCCGTTTGCATAAAACCAAAGCTCCCAAATTGAGATTGAAAAGTAGCATTTTCTAAATCAAGCATTCGATTACTATAAGATCCAGAAATCGCTCCACTCAATACATTATTGCCAGAAGCATCCAAACTGTTTCGATAGTTGATCGCGCCAGTAAAAAATGAATTGCTTAATATGCCTCCATTAGATCGCTCATTTAAAAACATTAAACCCATTACAAATTGATCATCCCCTAAACTCTTCTCCCCCAATCGTTTTTCCAAGCTAACCATATTCGTGGTATACGGTTTTGAATTTCCTCCCCACCACTGATTCCTGGTGACCATTTGAAAGCGAGATTCTTTCTTTAAATCACTACCTATCAATGACGGGTTAAGTGTCATTGGGGATGCAAAATATTGAGAAAAATAGGGATCTTGGCTCATAGCTAATTCGCTAATAAACAAACTCAAAACAAGAATTATTATATAATTTTTCATTCTGCTTTTTTTATAAATTTTATTAACGAATTAATGTTACTGTTCCAGATTCTCTAACAGGTTGGCCATTCGTATCAATCGCCTCAATCATCCAAGTGTAGGAAGAAATTGGCTCTATCACGCCATTGAGCCTTCCATCCCAACCCTCACTTAGGTTAGTGGTTTCAAATACTCTTATACCCCATTGATTTAATATGCGGAAATATTTTAATTCCTTTATTTCAACAGGATTGATCTGGAAGATATCATTGACCCCATCGCCATTAGGAGTGAATGTATTTGGAAGATAAATTCTTTTCGTAAATGCACGAACTAACATTGTATCAACTGTAACACAACTAGAAGGGGCTGTCATTTTTATCTTGAATAAAGTTTCATTACTAATCATGACTAATGGATTGGGTATTCGATAGCTATTAGACCAATAAACTGTAGGTGACCATTCATATTGAAATCTATCAAACAATCGAGCGTTCAATTGGGTTGAATTAAATGTAAGTGCATCAACTCCGTTTAATTTTTTGGCCGGAATTGGCTCCTCAATTGAAATTGGTTTTATAATTTCTTTTTTAAGTACTGGACAAAATTCTGGAATAACAGATAATACAATTGATTTAGTACCAGTAGTGGCATAGGTAAATATAGGATTTTCTAAATTACTTAATCCACCACTACCGTTGTTCCATATATATTTTACGGGCCCTGATCTTGAATGATTCGTTTTGTTTGTAAAATAAACGGGCTTATCAACACAATAAAATTGAAAGTCGAATTCTGGCACAGGTGCAAAATATTTTTTGATATTATAATCAACTTTAGAAGTTAATTCACAACCATACTGATTTTCTAATTTAACTTTATAATTACCACTATCAAATACAGCTAAACTATCATTTGTAGCCAGAAATACTATTGTATCATTTCTAAACCATGTATATCGATAGCCAGTATCTACACGTAAAATTATACTATCTCCTTCACACACGTAATTTGACTTAGACCTAATTTCAGCAGAACTAGGAAGATTTCTAATCACATAAACCCCATTTACATATTCAATCGAATAATTTCTCGCAGTTACACCACCAGGTATGATTGAATAATTACCAGGAGCTGAATTAATATCAGCATCAGAAATCAACTCAACTTTATTAGAAAAAACAGAAGTGTCTTCTCCATAAACAAGGCCAGTTATAAAATAATCAAATTTTGGATCCTTGGATGCAAAACATCTTTCGTTATTTCTAGCAGTAATTTTCAGTTTTGCTTTGTTAACAATTAAATCTGTATAGAACTCAAATGGTAAATAATTGTTTAAAGAATCTTCCTCTTGAGAAACTTTAATTTTTGCAATTCCTGACCCGATAATTGTCAATGAATCTCCTTTTATAATTGCAACACTTGAATCACTTATCTCATATGTTATACTGCCGTTACTATTAGTATTTGTCTTTAATTTAAATTTACCATCACCATATGTTTTAATTATATCTGGCATATTAGTATTTGGTAATACCTCAATTTCAATTATGTTAATATTAAGCTGTATTTGATCAGATTTGCCGTTTATATCAATTGCTTGAATATCTAATTTATATTGTTTCTTTTTTCTAAATCTTGGCGGAATTTTAAATCTAAGATTACCGTTAATTGAGTCTAAAGAAAAATAGTTGCCATCTTTACCGTTAACTATTGAAAATTTGGTAATATCCTTATAATCCGGAATCGTTTCAATTGCAATTACAACAGTACTACTAGGCTGCTTTTCGATAAAATCGATTTCTTGTTTCGAAATGATTAATGGGATCTCATCAATATTTAATATACCAAAATCTACAGATGCTGTATCTGTGAATGAATACTTATCAGCCACGATTACATCAAACTTAATTCTAGAAATATTATTATTGTTTACAAAGAGTTCAAAATCAAAATAAGTACTATCCTTCACAAATACTTGACCCGTTTTTTTATTAATACCAATTGCTTTTATAATATCAGGGTTAGTGCTACTTGAAAAAGAATATGTTAGAGAATCATTTTCAAGATCAACATCACTATTCGAAAACTTATCATTGAAATCAAAAATAATTTTTCCGTTTCTTTGTGATTCAGCCAAGGAGTCAATTATTACATCGTCAATTATTGGTTTAACAATACCAAGTCCACCTGGATCCGTAATTTTACCGGGTGTAGGATCCGAATCACCTATTCCATTATCCGTAATTGTAATAACTATTCTTTCAACTAGCCCATCCCCATTTGCATCAATAAGTGTTGCTCCATCATCCCAAGTATCTAAATTTTGATCATCTTTAAACACTATAATTTTTCCATTGGCTAGTTTTTTCAAATACGTTGTTGCTGCAAATGGTTTTGGGAGGTTTATTACAACGCGTGTTTGTAAACCATTTGATAAATCGTTATCTAAATCGGTTAATGATTTATTTGCTTCTGGTACAATAGAAAATTGAAATAAGTCAGAATTAAAAGCAAAGTTACTTGAAATAGAATCTGGTTTTGGCAAAATGCCTATGTCCTTTAATTTAGCATTCAAATCTAATCGGTACTTTCCACGACTTGTATCAGTTCCATTCAGACCTAAATCACCAATCAAAATTGATCCTACATTACTCGAATCAGGCTTAACACCACCATTACCTAATGCCCAATTTTTACCAGCGTTAAATTCGGCTGCGCTAGTCATTGGGAAATTACTGATATTTGCCTGCTTCCTATCTGGAACACCATCTCCATCCAAATCAGTGTTTTTTGTTATTGTTTCTAAAACAGTAGGGATACCATCGTCATCAGGCCTCTCAGCAATTTTGATAACTACCTTATATGGTCCTTTTCTTATACCAAATAAATCTTCAACATAATAGTCGAAAAACACATCTCCGTAAAAATGTAACACTGGAACATATTTGTAATTACCATTAGTAGAATCAAAATCCAATTTCCCATTTTTTAGAGAATCAGTTGAACCTAAAATGTATTTAATTTGATCCCCTTCATCATCATCAGTTGCAGAAACAAAGGAGTTTACTGGAAAATCTTCTTTAATTTCAGCTGTTAAATCATTACCCTGAATATCTTTTAATTTTTGACCGCTTGAATCCAATTGGAAAGTTCTGGTTTCAAGTAAATCTGAGCCGACAGGAGCATCATTTTTACCCATGATTACGATCTCATTATTTACTCTTAACGCATAAGTGCCATCAGAAATATCATAACTTATTTCAATCTTACCCGTTTGAATACCCATCAAAAATTTAGATTTCGATGTATTGATAGCTAATTCATTGCCATTCAATGATTGTGTCGATACGATTTTTGAGAATTTATTTGCCAACACTTGATTATTTACAGTCGTGTATTGACTTCCTCCTGTCGACATTGTATATACAACTTGAAGATTATTCACTTGTAACGAATCACCATCTGGATCAGACATTCCATTAGTTAAATTTATGACCATATCAGGGTCATCCTGAGTGATAATTATTGGAACAGGACTACCAACAGGTCCTGAATTAAGTACCAATGTTAATGTTGATGTTAATGTATTACTATTTCCAACTAGATCATCAACCTTACCTGGCAATAAACTAAATGTAACATCATTTGCAGTTATAGATGGATATGTATATTTTACCGTGAAATCCTGAGAATTGACGATCGTAAAGTCAGAAACCGATCCAGTAGAAACCGTGATATCATTTAAATCAAAATTTGTTATAGGTTCTGAAGATGTAAATGTCAAAGTAGTTTGCTGACCTGGCGCAAGTCGTGACAAGGTACTAGTTATTGTAATTGACGGTGCCTTAGTATCTACAGTAAATGTGGATGAGTATGTCGATGAAGTATTTTGTGCCGCATCACTAGCAACTACCGTATAACTCACAGTTGAACCATCCACCAACGAAGTCAAATAAGTAGCGGATACAGTAAACGAAGCTGTGTTAGACGTAATCGTACTCGTATAACTGCCACCACCTATCGCTAAAGTAGCATTATCCCCATCAGATGCTCCCGTAGTGGTAATACTGATCACACCACTTAACGCAGATTCAGCAATATTTAAAACTGAACCCCAACTATTTGAACTAGTTAAAACCTGCGGCACCGTCCTATCTACTGTGAAGGTCATGCTCTGTGTTCCTGATGCATTACCTGCTACGTCAGATACCTCAAAAGTCATCGAGTAGGTACCATCTGATAAAGTTAATGCTGTTGAACTTAAGG
>Ga0208974_1000118_pt1 | contig 35114 bp, 35 predicted proteins | sample GreLakmeER15MSRF_FD_187699 | JGI IMG/M metagenome (GOLD analysis project Ga0208974, IMG submission 187699) | Freshwater lentic microbial communities from great Laurentian Lakes, MI, USA - Great Lakes metaG ER15MSRF (SPAdes) | ecosystem: Environmental > Aquatic > Freshwater > Lake | place: Great... | reverse complement strand
TGTCTGGGATGAAGCCCAGAGAAGAACCATTGGATGGCTCTTCGATGGGGGTCATCTTACTCCGACAGAGCTTTCTTAATCTCTTGGATATCACTGGTTATGTTGATCAGTGCTTCGTTGATACCGGACAGGGCATCCCGCTTCTCATCAGGATCCATGTCTGAGGCACGGATCTTCTTGGCGTTCTCAAGCAAAGGTTTCATCTTGGCATCCATGTCTGTGATGTAGCCACGAGCACCCAGCAGGCTTGCTGTGTTTAAACCAAACATGCGGTGCTTACCTTCCAGATAACTGGAAAGCTCGTCGCCTTGGCCTGTACTCGTAAGAATATTTACTGTCCTGACAGTCTCATCAACCGCATCCTTTAGTTGAAAGTACGCAGAGAGAGTTCCTTTGGCTTCTCTGTTAACCGCAAATCGTTTAACAATTGGGTATTGGTCTGGCCTAAGAGAAGGCTTTTGAACATCGCTCATGGCATCAAAGACTGCATCTATGGCGCTAACCAAGTACATGCCCATTGTCCCTGTGTACCCTTGAATAACGTGGTCAATCTTGATTGGCGATACGTTTAAAGCATTACCAACTGTCTGAGCAATCTGCGTTGTGTTGGGGCCAACTTGGAGGCCGGGTCGGACACCTTCTAAACCCTGACCAACGATGGGTCGCATCGTAAAGTAAGAGTAGTTAGTCCTTGCTTCCACCAAAGGCAAGATAGTCTGAGGGAGGTAGTTAACACCGAAGGTACTACGCAGTGCACGTTCCATAGAGTCAGCTAAGTCTTCACCAGTATCTCCACCAAAAGCAAACGCAAGGAGCCGCTCGGGAATCACTTTAAACAGGACACCCACCTCAAACGGAATAGGTATGCGAGCGTAGATCACTGGGATGATCCAGTTGTTATCTTTAACCTCTTGCTCCTGTTTCTTGTACTCTTCATCATCTTGCATCAAGAACCAATACATGGAACTCAAGGCCATCATTGTGGTTCCACGGATAAGGAAGTTCTTCTGAACCCGTCTCTGATGATCTGTCTTGCTTACGCCTTTTGGTCTTGGAGCCATACCAGCGCGGTACAGGACATCTAAACCTTGGATACGTGCGTTTAAAAACGGTATGGCGGCAGTCACAATGCGGATGATTGGAGAACTACCCTTGCGGTTAAAGTTCATCACCTCAATAGCTTGACGGATAGCCTCAGCTTCATTGCCTGTACGGGCTAAAACATCCTTGTAAACGGCTATACGGGTAGCGGCATCAGATGCTTCTGTGCTCTTCTCAAGGAATCCCCATAGACTTGTGATGGGTCGTAAGGCTTTTTCAGTATCAGTCTGAGTCTTAGATTTTTTACGAAGATCCTTAGCCAACTCACCACCGCTAGTAGCTACGTCTTTAGAGAAGTCATAACCACCAATTGCACCTGCGTTCATCAATTTATAAAACTCAGGCGAACGGTTAGCCATTACACGGCCAAAGTTACGGATGGTATCTACCATAGGAGTTATGTCTGCACCACTGGTTGCGTATGCGGCCAAGGAGTCACGCATCATGTTGGCAAGCATAAAGCCGGGGTCTTTAGTCACCAAGTTACGGAGCAAGTTGGCAGGGCCAGCCAAGATGCCAAGGAACGGCATCTCTGGTAGGTTTAAACTCTGCATTGAATCAAACAACAGACGGTCAGACACAGCGTAGGAGACGGGGATACCGTTACGCAAAATAGTGACTGTGTTAGGAGCACCTGAGACTTGTGGTAACTGAGTCGCAGTACCCAAGAATAAAGCTTGGTCAATCGCCCTGTTAGCCGCAATGTTCTTCATGCCTGACTGGACAGAAGCCTGTGTGTTTCTTACAACAGTCTCAAGGAAGTCAGCGAGTGGAGCCTCACCGCCCTTGATCTTCTTAGGAGCCTTGACGTTAGACAAACTCTGGAAGATGTTCGGGCCGAAGGTTTCCTCACCCTCTAGCTGACGATAGAAAGGAATGTAGTCGGCATACTTCTTAAAGATTGCACCCTTCTCAGGGGTAAGCACACCAGTCTTGACCATGTAATCCACATGGCCGTTGTTGTACTTAATCCAGTCAGCATGAACGGTAGCAAACTCAGGATAGAGAAGCTCTAAGTCCTTGGCAAACTGGATGTCTTTTTTGTCAAACAACTTCTCTTTACCTTCAGCGTCTAAACGAGTACCCCGTTTAACACCTGAGTAGAACTGGAATGCCCGATAGATATAAGGATCGCCACGTTTAGCCAATGGCATGAGCAACTCAGTCAGGCCTTTGACAGTACCGTTTAAATCACTGACGGTTGTGTAGCCCTTTTCGTAGACTGGCACACCACCTTTTGATTCTCCATAACCCATGACTGCGGCGGCAACGCCTGCGGATGTGTCTGATTGGAGGGCGGCAAACTCTGCACTTGCGTCTGCAAGTAGTTCAATGCCACCCATCGCCTGAGCCATTTTCTTATCGTTGACGCTCATTTGGTTGTAACGATTAATAGCACTGGCACGGAACCTAGAGAACGACTCGGGAGAGATGGCACTCATCATGCGCTCAATGAATCCATCTTCTTCACGGACAGTGGTTGTGCCCAAGATGCTATCGTTAATGTCTGTACCGTTTTTGGTCTGAGCAATCTGATCTGCAATGCTTGGGAAACTGAGTTTGATTGCAGGCTTGGTTGCCTTCTTAGAATCCAAAGCAAGCACGGTGACCATGCTTCCCATCGGAGTTTTTCTGACGTTAACAACGCCATCATGCCCGCTGGCTTTAAGTTTTGCTTTAATATCTTCAATAGGATTAAACGGGCTATTGGCGTATTGACTCCACTCAGAATCTGACACAACCAGTGGGTTTTGCAGTGTTAAACGATGCTCATCAACTTTGCCGTTTGAACTGTACGTTTTGGCAAAAATATCAGAGCTAGTAAAGTACTGTGCGCCAACAGGGTCGCTTGTGTTTGCTCCACGAACACCTCTAAACATTGGTGTTTCTGGAAGAATAGAGATAACTTCTTCCTGTGTGCTATCAGGAGTTAATGTACGCAAGCTATAGCGGATGTCAGGGTTGGTCGGGTCAAATGCTCCAGTGTTTCCTGTAGCAGACTTAACTTGCCTTGGGTCTAGCAAGATGTAGCTGTCACCACCACCCTCAAATTCATTGTTGTAAACAATGCTGTCATAACCCAACTGTTGTAAGAATGCTTTTAAATAGCTAGACCGCTCTCCCGGCATCCACATTCCATCGTCTTGCCAAACTCTTGGTTCTGCAAGATTGTCTTCAACCCCAAGTACTTCAGCCTCAATATCAAATCTATCGTTAAAGAAATCATCTATAACATCAGGGCTGATGCCATCAATTTCACCCCTCTCAGCCTTTTCCATGACCGCTGACATGATGTCATCAATACCCCATCGACCAAGGCGGTTCTCATCCATACGCAAAGGATTCTCAGCCCTTACGTATACGGGCATGATGTTAGCGCCCTGAGCGTTTAAACCTTCTGTTTGAGCCAGACGGGTGTTGGCGGCTTCTTCTGTTCCAACATGGAAACCAAACTTTGCATACTCTTCACGTTTAAATGAAGTTTTGGGAACATCAAAATCTTTGGTTGTTCCATGGTACACAACCCTAGGCGTACCATCAGCGTTGACGACCTTGCTGTCACCAAAGAACCGTTTAAACTCTGGTGTGTCTACATTACGCAGGCTAAAGCGCATGTCTTTAGTCTCACCAAACTCACCAGTGTTACCTGTGGCTGACTTAACTTGGTTGGCATCAAAGACTGCGAGGTTCTTCTTACCGCCTTCTAGGACTTGGAATGAATCAAAGCCCAAAGCCTTCAAGGCATCTTGAATATTGGCGCTTTCAATGTATGTCCAGTCACCATTTTCTATACGGATAGACAACTGTTCGGGAGTTTTGTAACCATGCCCAATAACTTGAATGCGGTTGGCATTCTCAGGGCTTGTGTAGTTATCAGCCATGTAATCCATGATCTGTTGAACATGATCAGGATTCTCAAAGTCAAAAGGCTTTTCAGCACGTACCCACAATGGGTAAATGTATGGCTTCCCTTGTTTCCTACCAAGACGTTTTAATGCGGCAAAGAATTCTGCATCGTCTGGAACGGCACTAACAAAGATTGGTCTGCGTTCAGCAAAGATGCTGAACTCATTGGGTGATCCGTGGTACATGACTACGGGACGACCTTCTTCTGTCAACACGCTGTTACCAAACCAGCGTTTAAACGCATCAGTTATAGGCGGGGCTTTGCGGTAAGCGGCTCTTTCTGCGGCTTCGGGTGAGCGAAAGAAAGACTTAAGACTTAACTTTGGTTTGCTAGTTACATCAGGCTCAATATTGGAATCAGTTGCCCACTCAGGCATCAACCCAATTTTTTGATCTGCGTAAATAGTATCTTCACCAGATGCGGTCTTATTAAATTCAGCATTGGGGCCAAAATTTACGTCTGAGTTTTGTCCCCTTGTGCCAGCAGTCATTGCTCTGGCGGCAAGTGGTGAGTACATCCTAACGTGAGATTGGAAGGCGTTCTCTTCACCCTCTGCTCTAAATCCAAAGCCTTCTTTAACATGACCAAAGAAATCATGCGTTGCTCTAAATACTTCAACTACTCTGGCTTGTCTGCCGGAAATAATAATATCTGTTAAAGCTAAAGCAGGGTTGGTTCTGATTTGTTTTTCAGTAATGGCATCTTTGCCAAAACCACCGTCAGCAGGGAAAACGTAAAGATGATTGTTGTTTAAAACATCAAGTATTGCATTACGTGGGTTTCCATAAGGATCCCTGTTGTTGGGCATAAACTCAATTGTTATACCCGTTTTAATCATGGCTTCGTATTGAGCAATAGTTTCTTTTGCCCAAGCGTCGTATGCCTCTTTTACATCTGACGCAAGCGGTCTATTTAACATGCGGGCATATGTGTTAGCCAACAATGTTGAGAATTTTTTATCTAGCTTGTGATAACTAGCTTGTTGGCGATATGGAATCCCCATCTTTTCCGCATACAAAATAGCCGCTTCTCTTGCGGGTATGTAAGGGCCAAATGTAACTTCAACACCGTCAACTTTTACTTTTGCTGGTAATCCTTCAACCGGTTCTTCAAGGTACGGATACTTTGCCCTTGTCTCATCATCCAGTAGTTGTATGTCTCTTCGTACTCTTCGTTGGTTTGGAAGTTCTTGCGCTGAGGCTTTGAGTTTTCCAGCTCTTTGATTTTGTTTTCTAGATCCATAGCCTTCTCCTTCTTCAAAATAATTTTTTACGGCTCTTGCTTGTGCTTCTGACAATGCGTCAGGATCATCAAAGTATGGGCCGGGATTATCAAACAGAGTCTCGTTGTTGTCCGGGTCATAGGACATGTAAACGACATCAGGCTGACCACCGTTGAACTCTTCAAAGGTTTTTTTGTCCCAGTTGTCAGGTTTGTAGTCCTCGTTCCAAGCCATACGACCAACGGGTTTAAATCCATTGGCGTGGTACAGGGTAGGAAGAACCGTATCAAATGCGTCAAGTCTTCTGCCACCCTCTTGGATTGCTAACTGGAGCGATGAGTTGGCAGAGCCTCTATGTGGCTTACCTGAGAAGACGGAAACAATGTCGTCATTCTTAAGAGCAATGCCAGACTTGCCGTCTTGCGTTAAGAACAGGCGCATCTTTGCGTATTCCTCTACAGGATACACATAGACTGCCGCACCAAATTTAGTGGAATCTTTGGATGCCTGAATGGCATCCGCATATGTCTGAGCATCATCACTGCTGATCTCATAGAACACGGGTGATTCAAACCCGTGGTCGCTGATGATGTCTTTGAACCCTTGAGTAGGTCTGTATCGGGCAATTGGCGCTACGCCTAGAACCCGAATTCCTTCGCCATCTCCAATGCTTTCTCGCGTGTGAGTTTCGGGTTCAGCTTCATTGCGTCCTCGATAGGATCGTACGGCTTCTCTGAGGGAGTATTTTGGCCCGTAGTCAGACTTCCCACGAAGCTCCTCAGTGTCCTTGACCGCTCCTCCGGATTCATCCCTGCGGTTAAGTTCTGTATCGAAGACCACACTGGGTCTTGCTCGTCCAGTAGTCTTTCCTGACTGAGCGATGATTGCTTCTTCGTATCCGATGTCATCGGCTTTCCTTCCGCTTAGTTTTTCGTAGAGGCGTTTCTCATAATACCAAAGAGCCGCTTGGATGTCAGCTAAAGTTAAATTAATGCCGTCTTTACGCAACATCTCTTGCGCCTTACGGCCTGCGTCATACATAAACTTGCGGTCGGTAGCTGTAAACGGGGCTTCCTCCAGCATTTCAAATTCATTCTTGTAGATGGTGTTAGCCATCTTCTCAAGGTTGTGCTCAAACAACAGTTGATCGTAAGCGGCCCCAGCTTTGGCTTTGGCCTTCTTAAACCATGCTGGTTTCTTGTCTTTCTTGGCAGGCTCTTTACCTTTAGCCAAATGCTCAAGCTCAGTGCTATAGCCGTATTCCTCGTACTTGTTACGCAAGGGAATCGTAGCGGCAATCACCTCATCACGGGTTGCGCTAGGCATTTCCATCATGTCACGGAACTTGTTGATAGACGCTTCAGTTGCCTGAGGAATTAACAAGCCACGCATCCGGTTGACAGAGCGAGTCCACCACAGATCCATGGTGAGGTAGCCCTCTGAACCAGAGAGGTTGGCGTAGAACGCACCCAGCTTAGGCCCAAAGTAGACTGCGGCGGCAGGGACTGTAGTGTCCTTGAGGTAGCTACCATCAGTATCTTCACCCATCTCACGCAGACGGGCATTCATTTCCTTGACCGTGATCTCCTCTAGAAGAACCTTTTCAAAGTTTTTACCATGTAGATTGAGCAAGTCTTGGATCATCTTGAGGTTGTTCTCAAGAGCGGTAGCTCTACGGTTGCCCATGGCAATTAGAGGCTTACCATCACGCAGTTTGGAGTACAACGTGATAGCGTTAGTAATGTTCTTGTTAACCTTCTCACCATTGGATGTAACTGCCACCAACGCAGAGAACACTGAACGGGCGTGTTTGTTGTCTCTTAGTTCAGGGAAACGGTTTGCCAAGCGTTTAACCGCTTTGGGATAGTTGTTTGAATACCAACCCAGACCCGTACCAGTTGTGGCTTGAGTGCCCAACTGGAATGCAACTTCATCTGCCATCGCCCTAGCAAGCTGAGTAGATTGCTCGTTGCTCAGGTTGCTTCGATCCATCTGACCAAAACGATCTATGGTGTATTGGTTTAAAGCACTGGCAATGTCCCGGACATTGTTAAATATGCCACGCTTGGCTTTTGTGTTTAAACCAAGATCCTGCTGGGAAACAATAGAGTCCTGCTCCATAAAGTTTCGTGTAGACAGCGGCGTGTAAACAGGTTGTTTCTCATCGCCAAAGAAAGCACCAAAGGAGGTAAGCGACTTCTTAGCTTCCTTGTTTGCCACGGCAGGCTTGGAAGGTTTAAGTTCACCTTTCTCAATCTTGCCAAAGATATCCTTGTAGGACTCATAGCCCTGACCATTGAGGTATGACTTGAGGGTAGAGAAGAAGTTACGAAGCTTGTTTAGCAACGCATTCAGCATTCCGGGAGGAGCCTTGTTAGCATCAAAGTCGCCAAAGGCATCTGCGATTGCCTCTTCCAACAGAGCTTCCTCGTTTAAACCCTGCTCAACATAGGCATCGTACCGGCTGATAACTCGTCCGTCGGATGTCTTGGTTTGATTATTCTTAAGGTACTTATCCACCCACTCAGCTTTAGCTTGACGCTCTAAAGAGGCCCACTGGGAATCGGTAAAGAATCCTAATTCTTTTAAAGCATGGAGGGCTTCATGACGCATAACCCTTACAGGGTTCTGAGCATCAATAGCCAACTGGATAACTTTAGCCGCATAGGAGCCATCTGCGCCCTGTTCAATGGCATCAACAATCTTTACGGCTACATCCTGTAGACCAAACCGTCCCAACATAGATTGAAGGGTAGCTTGTGCGGCTTGAAGCTTTTGAGCCTGTTCTGGTGTTTTAGTCTCTGGTGCTGGCGCTGTAGACCGGCGGGCTATTTCTGCGTTTAAACGAGCCTGTAGTTTAGGAGACTTGGTCTTTGCCAACTCCTGAATCTCTTTGTCTGACAGGTCTTCAAAGATAGACTGCTCGGCTTCCTCACGGGTAGCCTTAGTTCCCTTGACAGTCTCACCCTTGGTGACTCGGTATGTCTTGGGCGTAACCTTTTTAACGCCAACAGGCACAACACTGACAGGCCTGCTATAGATCTCTTCTTGATTCTTAAGGTCGGCAATGACGGGCATAGCCTCGTCTAGTACTGCTTGGTGTACCTCTTGCGCCGCTTGTTCTGCGGGTGTACCAACCAAGCCATTAAGCTCATACTTGAGCAGTTCGTTCTCGGACTTGGCAATCTTCTGTTCTTCAACCTTTAAACCTTCTTGCGTTTTCTTAAGTTCAGCCTGTGCAAAACTGTTTAGTTTCTCAACATGAGCTTCGGCCTTCTCTTGGGTGTCAAAAGAGCGAACTTTTTGGTCACCGCTCATCACATCATAGGACTCTGCCTGCTCCTCTTCAACACCAACTTCTTCCTGAATGTCGTATCCACTAGGTGTAGAACGTGAGGGAACACTAACTTTATTACCTTCCGTAACAATGCTTCCGCTCTTGGTTGAATCGTTAAGTAGTGCATTAACAGCAGAACCCTTGAGTCCGGTGGCCGTCTCTACTACCTTGGTAGTTTCCTTAAAACTTAACTCATCCTTACCCACCTCGTCCAGCTTGGCGTTTAAACCATCTATGGCTTTGGTAAGTTGCTCAGGGCTGTACCTTGTAGCGTTTGTGCCTTCGGGTAACTCTTGCTTAGTCTCAAATGTGGGAAGCTTTTGCAGGGCTGTAACCGCAGAATGCAACTGGGGTTGCGACATCTGAGCGGGGTCAGAGATGCCAGTTGATCTAAAGAGGAAGTCCCCAAACCCGGGAGCGTTTACATCCACGTTTTTTTCTTCAGCCAGCGCAGTGATTGCGTCAGGCGTGTAAACCTCGGCTGTGTAGCCGGTCTTCTGGGCAATCAATGCGTTTAAAGCACCTGCTTCTTTGACCTTATCTTTGCCCGGTAAGGCATCAACCACATCATCTAAACTGTACGTAGTTAGCGTAGGTTTACCTGTTGCTGTCCGGTGCTCGTTTACATAAGAGGTTAACTCAGGGCCAAGGTCAGCTTCTGTCAAAGCACCAACGGGGTTCTTAACGACCTCCATCTGTGTGGCAATCTCTGCCCTCTTCTCAGTAGCCCGTTGAATATCTTCAGCCTTGCGCTTCTCAAACTCTGCGTTCTTAACATCCTCAGGATTGATCGTGGGTTTACCACCGGAGATAGCACCTGCACCACCACCGATAAGGCCTGCGCCTAGGGCGGCTTGACCTAAGGTCTGGCCTAGTCCGGCTGTAAGACTTTGCTCTGGATTGACATCACGCAAGGCAAGGTTTTGTGTAACTTTACCGCCGCCCTCTTCAACCATTTCCTCGGGAATATTTTTAAGAGCGCCAGCGATTGCACCTTTGATGCGACCTGTACCAAGTCTTTCGCCTGCAAGGGCACGTTCTAGGGCTTGTGCACCGGGTAATTTCTGCGCCAAAAGGGAAATAGCCGCACCACTTGCTCCAGAGGCTCTTGCGAGGTTTAAAGCCTGTGCCGCCGCCTGATCTTCAGTCAGGCCTTTTTCTGTCATCAGGTACTGTTTGATCTCCTCAAAGCTACCTGAACCAATGTCAGCGCCCTGTTGGGCGGCTCCAGTGCCAATAGCGGCAGTAGTGCCACGAGATATCTGAGATTTCAAAGCGGCATTCTCTGCCAGCTTTAGGGCGGCATCTGCGGCTTCTTTCTTAGCAACGTTACCTACAGCGGCCTTAGCGGCGGCTTGAGCGGCACGTAACTCTGCGGCAAGGACGGGGCCAGCACCGGGAATTAAGGCGGCAATGGCAGAAGGAATAGCTTGAGGGATTTGCTCTGCGGCAAAGCCAATACCCTGTGTTAGGGGGTTCTTTAAAACTTCACTAATCTGTGTGCCTAGGGCTGGAAGAATACCCCTCTTCTCGGCTTCTTCAACCTTACGGGCAGTCTCAGCCTCCTCAGAAACAAGCTTCTCAGACAGTTTCTTCTTGGCGTAGTCCTGTATGTTCTGACCTAAGCCCTGTAAGCCTGTGGTTCCAAAGTCTTTGTCTTTGATTGCACCTGTAGTCAGACCATAGATCTGACCGGGAAATTGGATTAATGAACCAATGCCTGAGGCAAACTTGGCCGCAGGGTCGGTAAATGCTTCTGTGACTGTACGCTCTTTAACAGGGCGTGATGTACCGCCTAGCTCTTTGGCTAATTTCTCTAAATTAACTGGTTCAACTTTGGTTGAAACACCGCCATACTGCTTCGCCAGTTCTTCTAGATCCATTATTTTGCTCCACTAGCTTTTTTAAACGCATCAGCCGCCGCTTGGGTTGGGAATGAATGAACCATTCCCCCTGCCGTGACAGTATATCCTCCAGCGGTTGGAGCCGCACTAGGGGTTGCCTGTGTTGCTAAAGCCTGTGGCAAGCCGCCGGATTCGGCGCTTGAGTAACGCCGTGCACGTAATTCTTTTAGCTTTGCATCTTTCTCGGCCACCCAAGCGTCATACTGAGCTTTAACTTCCGGCTTTTTGGACGTAGCATACATCTTCCGTATGTCTTTGTCATGGATCTGAAGGAAGTCTTTTTCAGCGTCCTCAAGTGCTTTTAAACGAGCGGTTTCATTTTGCTCTTGTTTAAGCTCACCACTTTTGCTAATCATGTAGCCTCGTTTTAAAGCCTCTTCTCTGGAAAGAGTTTTATCAGCCGCCATAAGCATGTTGGCAACCTGAATACCTTCGGCAGGCTTACTCATAGCGTTAGCTTTTTGACCTTCTATGGCAAGCTTCTTAAGCTCAAGATCTCTTTCCTGAGCCAACTTAAGCTTGTCTTGATCTGTTCTAGCCACTTGGATAGCCGCATCGTACTTCTGCTTAATGGCGGCTTCAGCGGCAACGTTACCTGTCTGGAACAGATCTTTCTTGTACTGATAACCAGTGTCTGACTTCCTCTGAGCCAGATCAATCATCTTGTCGGTCAGGGTACTCTGTTCTGTCTCACGAGCTTTTTGCAACGCTTTTTGGCGAGAAGCGCCAAGAGCACCAGATTCAGCAGATGTGCGTCCACCGCCTAGGGCAATCTGGTCTAACATTTCCATGACTGCGTCATAGCCGGGTTTTGGGCCTGCAAGCTTATCTTTACGTGCTTGATTCTCAGCAATTAAGCGGTCAATCTGCGTTGTGTCTGGAGCGCCTAATTCAGCCTTTTGACGAGCAACAGCTTCTGCTCGTCTTGTTTCCTCGTTTACACGCATAGATTCACGTAGGATGTCCTCTGCGCTTCTTGTGTCTGGTGGTGTACCGCCTTCTTGGAAAGCAACTACACCGCCGTTGGCATAGGATTCACCTACGTTAGAGGTGAGGCTATCAATGCCACGCTCTTCAGGTTGTAGTCTAGGTTGGGGGACTCCCATAGGAATCATTCCGGGTCTGCCATCTTTAGCCATTTGTTTCTGAGCCTCCTGAACCATACGAGCCTGTAAAGCCTGTTGGGCTTTAGCTTGGACATCTTCTGCAACTGTTGGCATGTTGGGCGGTGCGTTTAAAGCGGCCTGAATACCAGCATGTTGTTTGCCTTGTGCAAGGTCGTAAGAAGCCATAAGTTGGCGCAAATCTTTAGGAATCACCCCCCCATTTTGTTTTCTGTCTTGGTCAACTTTTTGATTCAACGGCGCAGGATTTCCCTTATACGCCGAGGCAATTTTATTGACGGATGGTTGTGTAAACATTTAGATATCCTTCAGGCAAGTCCAAGATTTTTTAACAATTGATTTACAGTACTAGCGCCTTGAGCGGCTTTGGTTAAATCACTGGGTGCAATACCCTGATAACTCTGAGCGGCCAAAGGCAAGCCCTGCAATAAAGACTGTTGGTACTGAACCATCTTATAAGGATTGGCCCTAGCTTCTTCAAACTGAGCCTTGTCTGCGGCAATACCTTCAGACTCAATGCCACGTTGTTGAGCACCAGCGGCAAGTTGTGTATTGAGGGTATTGAGGCCTGCTTGGCTTTCTTGAGAGCCAAGTGCACCTTGAGCCTGAGCGGCTTGTAGGCCAGTCTGTAGACCCTGTAAACCAAAACCTGAGCCGTACTGTTTAGATTGCTCTGTCGCTTGTTGAGCGGCTGAACCGTACTGAGCACCCAATTGAGCCTCTTGAATCTTACGGGCTTGGTCAGCGTTAAACTGATTCATTGCATTGCCATATGCAGTGTTATATCCCTGACCTGTAATTCCGGCCAAGTTAGTGCCAAGGTTACGCTGAGTCTCTGCATCAAGGATTGCTTGACGGCCACCACCAAAAGCGCCAGCTTGAGTCATCTTGGCGGCATTTTGGGTTTGAGTAATTTGAGACTGACGGCGAGCCTCATCCAACTGAGGCTGTAAAGAAGTCTGCAAGTACGGATTCATGTAGGCCGTAGCTTGCGAGGCATCAAATGAAGCGCCAACGGGAGAGGCGTATTGATTGGTAAACGATGTGGGTGAGTAATTTAACCCTTGAGCCGCAGTGCCAATCTTGCCTGCTTCTGTAGCGGCAGTACCAATGCTAGAAGGTGTCTGTAAATTGGCGGCATTGTTAAATGCTGAAGTCTGCAAAGGAGACTCACCCCCAGACAACTGACCCATGTATGCCTGATAAGGCATGTTAGCCAAAGCTTGGCCTTGACCAAGCATGTTGGTTACATATGGGCCTGCCCAGTTAGACAGGTTAGATTCAACACCTGTTAAGCCTGCGGCGTAGTTTTTAGCGGCTCCACCCTCTTGGAAGTGTTGGACTTCACCACCTGAGGCGTAAGCTTGAGCCAAGCCACCGGGCATGAACTTATCAGGGTTGATCTTCTTGCCTTGTTTTTTGTTGCCTGTACGTGCCATACGAATCTTGTCCATCATTTGATAAAGCTTTTTAGCTCCGGCATCCGAGTTGCCGTTACCCATGTGTGAAACCACATCAGCAGGAATAACAAATTCACCATGACTTAAGGCGGCTGGTTGGTTACGACCAATTTGGGCTGGAAGTTTGTCTGCCATGCCATCTGTTTCGCCTTGAAGGTAACGGCCTTTAGCCATACCGCCTGCGGCATATTGCATATAGCTAGTATCAGACCCTAATGCCGCATCATATGCGGCTTGAACTTCGGCGGGGTTTGAGCCTGTAGCCGCCGCAACTTCTGCGGGTGACCATCCTAACGCCTGCATGGTTTCTGCAATAGACCTAGTGTCTCCAGCGGCAAGAATAGCTTGGGTTGCGGGGTCTGCAAAGTATTGGTAAATGTCGTCCTTGTTATCTCCAGCAGTGCTTGCTGTGCTTTGATTGTTTGAAGGAATTTGAACATTTTCGTTAGCAACCCGTTGGGCGGCTTCTTGTGCGGTAGCAACTTCAGCGGCATGTTGGGCTTCCCATTTAGCCGCATTTTCACGCTCCCATTTGGCGGCATTTTCTGCTTCCCAATTGGTTGCAGAAGTTTTGTCTTCAAGAATAGATTTAATGCTGTTTTCAAGATTTGGAGCAGATGGATACAAAGCCGCAAGTTCTTTTTTACCAGCTTCCGTAGCCGCATACTTTTGAGCGGCGGCAATGTCGGCATCAGATACACCAAAATCTTGTTTTGCTTTAGCTCTTGAAAACTCTTCTAAATAACCGGGAGTAGTTGTATCTCTTGCTTGATCTTCAAGATACTTGTTAATGGTGTTGTAGTAAGTATTAAGTCCACCACCACTCAATAGAGCGTCTTGGTAGCCTTTAGACACAGGCTTTCCTACCAAAGCTTCCTTAATATCTGTTTCGTTTACACCTGATGCTTTAATGGCATCTTTAACTTGTGTAGCTGTAGCATACGGATTTTTTGTAATCCAATCCACAATGCCTGCGGTCTGTTGGGCATTAGCTTCTTTTAAGCCTTGTCCATGAGACAAAGCGTAGATATCTGCGGCAGACAGTTTCTTATTAGCCCCAAGCGCAGTCTGTAGATCTGTCTGAGACACTTTAAACTTAGTCATTGCGGCATCAAGATCCGCTTTACTCATGTTTGGATTGCTTGCAATCCATTGATTAATAGCGTCCAAATACTGCGTAGGGCTTAAGCTTTTGCGCCAGTTTTCCACTGCAAGTGCATCTTTCTGCGCCTGAGTCAATGTAGTGGTGTTAGTTTTGGTAGTGTCAACTTTGGTGGTGTCAACTTTGGTGGCTGTGTTTGTGCCGCCAGTAATGGCGTTATTAACAGCCGTAGCCACATCCGCAGGCAAGCTTGTTAAGTTAGCACCAGCAGAGGAACCAGAAGTTCCAGACAAATTAGCCCAAGGATCAACTCCGGGGGCACGGGTATAAGATACATCGCCACCGTAATCAATACCACCCGCGCCCGGACGGTATCCCTGTGCACGGGTAGGAGGAGCGGCAATCATAGAGCGGGAAGCGGCCAACGCAGGAATACCGCCTTGGTAGCCTGTTTTCTTATCAGCGGTTGTACCACCACCATAGGCGCTTGCTAAAGCGCCAGCACCTGCCAACCAAGATTTATTGTCTGTTGCAAACTGCTTTAAGTCTGAAAGGCCAAAACGGGCAGGTAATGTGCCGCCTGCATTTGTGTAGGCTTTGTCCCAGCTATCAATGCCGCTACGTACACCCTCACCAACAAAAGCACCATCACCACCAACGTTAGAAGTCGTTCCTCCGCTTAAGTCAGCTACATTTTCTCCAATTTCAGTTGCAACATTGCCACCAAAATAACTACCATCGGCATAATCAACAGACATAATTAACCCCTTAACATTCTTGCAAGAGCATCTATATCAGCAGATGCTAGGTTTTTAGGCGCTCCAAGCGCCCGTAATTTGTAAGCCGTATCACCACCAAACAACTCTTCCATCAATTTTATATTGGCATATGGATCTTGGCTAGGCATTGGTGCGTTTAAACCAAGATTAGCCATTAGCTCCTCAGTTGTTTTTTTCTTTGTGTCCACTTTAGGGGGAGCAACTGTTTTAGGGGGGACAGTTACTTTTGTGTCGTCCAGCTTGACGCATTGATTTGTTGCCAGATCTAAGATGTAGCCTTCTGGGCATCCGTCTTCTTTTACGTCATCGTTAGGAACACAGAAGCCTGTGCCGTCATCATGGAATCCGGGGCCGCATTTAGTGACTTCATCGTCATCAACTACAACATCTTTGTCTGTTTTGCCAGTAACAAGCACCGTGTCATCTACATAATTATTAGTGGTATCACCAACTATGTCGTTTAATTTTATAAAGTCGTCTAAAGATGTGCCGTTTTTGTTGCCGGTAATGACCAATTCACCTTGATCTCCAATATTACTGGTAGGAACCATGAAATCGCCAAGGCCTGTAGGCCTGTCACCTGTTACGGTTACAGTTCCTTCATTAGAGGTTGGTTTGCCTTCACCCTTAAGTAAAGTCTCAAGCTCCGCAGAGCCTTGTATTTCATTAATATTGGCCTCAAGAAACTTAGCCAAATCACCTTGTGACATGCCTTTAATATCTGCGGCTGGGTACATTTCGCCAATTAAATCAAGGATTCCTTGAGTTGAGCCATCATCGGATGCTGGCTGGTTTAACACAGCATCTTCAATTCTGTTTAAACGTGCTGTTTCTCGATTGGCATCACGTTCGGCCTGTTCGCTTGCAGTTAGACCGCTAAAGTCTGTTCCTTTGGCTAAACCTGTAAGGGTGTTAAAGATTTTTTGATTATCACCGCTACCCAAAGCTTGAGCAGTGTTTAAACCTTTAAGCAAATCATTGGTGGTAAAACCTGTGTCACCAATATCAAAGTTGGTTGTCATGTAAGGAGAGGCAAGATTTGCCGCTCCCGCTAATGTAGGATCTTTAGCAAAGTTAATGGCTTTAGTAACATCACCCAATGTGGCATTTTTAAATGTACCACCCAAAGCATCAGCACCCAAAATATCAGTAAGTTTTGCAGTTCCTGCGCCAGATACGCCGCCAAGCAATGCGCCTTTAAGGATGTCTTGGTCATTGCCGTAAGCGTTTATACCGCCTGCCAAAGCACCGCCAGCGGCAGATGCCGCCGCTCCTTGCAAGCCAAATAGACTGTTTCCAAGAAACGCTCCGCCTCCACCCATAGTGACAGCGGCCATAGCAAGAGGCCCAAGATCTTGGATAATACGTTTAAGGTCAGACTCATTCCACTTGGTGCGCCCAAGGAACTGACCTTCAGGATCGTAGTTATAAATGTAGTCACCTTCTTGCCTAGAAAAACCACCCAATGTTTTGGGAGCATCATCGTAGACTGGCGTGGCATCCATGCCTTGACCAATGTAGTCAATGATTTTTCTATTGTCATTTTCAAACGCAGACCATCCATTGCCATATTGAATTGGGATGTAATCTTCTGTGCGACCTTGCTCAGTGTCGGTGTACCGTTTTTCTGTAGCGCCCTTTTCTTTGTACAAAGATTTAAGGTCGTCTAATGTGAAATTGCTAGAAGGCGGTGCGACGTTAGCCGCAGGAGCTTGCCTTTGCTCATCACGTAAAGCGGCGGCGGCTTCCCAACTACCAGTCAGTTGGTACAGTTCTTCATCGCTCATTGGTTCTGCCATTATCCAACCTTCCAATTCGTCCCGTCGGAATATACAGGCACAGCAACAGCCCCGCCAGTCACAACGGTAGCCCCAAATGTTGGGCCTAAAGCATCAGTTACAAAAGACCTAGCACCTTTACCAGAAGTGACTGCGCTGGGTAGTGTAGCTACTGTGTAGTTAGTCAGAGGAGGCACTACGCCAGAGGTCATAAACTGAGTGGTTAATGAATCAAGCCTGTTGAAATACAGACGCAAGATGTTTAACATCTGGTCAAAATACAGGCGGTCGTATTCCAGCGGCGGTAGAGGCAAGTTAGGCGCGGCTATCTTATTCAGTTCAAAGTCGGTAGTAACAAGAAAAGTCATCTTCTGCCGTCCGGTCTAATATCTATACGGGTAGCACCCAACTGCCAAGCTGTTCCGAGGTTGTCCGAGCTTACCTTCAGGATTAACTGACGGCCACGCACACGGGTATTGATCTGGCCTGTAAAGCCTTCAGTCACTGTGTACTGAGCGCCAGTTAGTTTATCTACATCCTTGTTTACCGCTGTGCCTGTACCAGAGCCTGAGTTCTGCATGGGATACAAAGTGTACGTAACTTGCGGAGTTGGTGAAGCATCTGATCCTGAAAATGTTAAATCTGGGAGTATTCTCCAGACAAAGCCAAATCTGTCTCCGTCATCAATGTCAAACTCAGAAGATGAGATGTAAGCTTCAATACCTGCGGGTGTGCCTGTCTCATTATTGTCTAAGCCGTATTCTTGATTAACCAAGTTATAAGTGTACGTAGCGGCAACAGGGTAGTCCAATAGTCCAGAATCTACCCATGCTGTTCGCGCCATCGTACCGTAGTACCAGACTTTCTCTACGTAGTTGTATATTACATAGCGGTCAACTGTTAGGCTACTTGAAGAGCAATAGAACCACCAGACCTCGTTAAAGCCTTCGTTTGTACCAGCAAACGCTTGTTGATCTTGGTCAAGGTTGATGTCTTGATAGATAAACCTACGCAGGTCACAGTTAAGTGTTTGTAACCGTCCATCATAGGAATAGAACTTATCTACGCCCATCCAGTACACCACACCAGAAGCCTGTGCCGCCGCGTTCTGACCAAGGATAGAGATGTTGTCACCCATCAATTGACTAGACCAAACCACTGGCGGGCCAAGGTACTGGAGCGAATAGATAGCCGAGTCAGTCCACACCAAAATCTCTTGACGGGTTTGGATGGAAGTTATGATGCTTGAGCCGTGAGACAAAGTGACGCTACCGGCTTGATTGGTAGCCGAAGGTGTCCAGTTAACCACAGACTCCTGATCCGACCAGCGAATAAGCATGGGACTTTGAGTGGAAGCACTGTAGTCATTACAGCCAAACGCAAACACAAACCGGCTTACATCAGATACAAAGATAAAGTTCTGGATAATTGGACAGTCAGAAGCATTAGCCAGACTAACAATGTCAATGCCATTAGGCATGATGTAGTGAGTACCAGACTGTGTTCCTGAAGTGTTAATAGCCGCGCCGCCAGCCGTTAGAGCTAAGTTAAAGGTATTACCACTAGTGCCAACAACGTAGTAGATTGTGCCGGGAGACAGACCCGTAGGAAGAGCCGCAGGATACCCGCTATTAGTCAAAATAATAGCTGTTCCGTTAGCAAAAGTTTTTGCAGAAGTAATGACCGCAGGGGAAGCAATTGTAATTGTTGCGGCTAATGGAGCCAGCCCAAACGAAGCATCCCAGTAGTAGATTGGGCCACCACGGAAACCATAGACTAAATCCTCACCAAAGTTATTCTGGCTCCACAGACGCAGAGCAGATGTTGATGTGCCGCCAAACCCCCAAGTGCCAGACCCCCAGTTGCCTGCGCCCCAGCCAGACAGTGGAATTTGGTATGAGTCACCTACGTTAATTTGATAGACTGCATTAACAGTTGTACCGCCGCCAGCCGCTACGGTTGAAGTTGCCGCAGTAGCAGATGTAATTGTGTAGGTGTTGGCATCAACGTAGGTAATCTGATACTCACCGTTTAAATCAAGACCACCTACAGGAGCTACGTTACTGAACGTTACAAAGTCATTGGTCACTGCGCCGTGGGTTGCGTCTGTTACTGTAACCAAGGTAAGTAGGTTGGTTGTGGCAAACGGATTATTTAGAATAGCCGTTTCCCGAATTGGCGTAATGTCGTTATACGCACCGCCATTCTCAAGATAAAACTTAAGGTTTGTACCTACGCCAATAAGGTTAAAGTTTTCAAGGGTGATCCAGTTCCATAGGGAACGACATACACCCTGAAAATAGGACACAGAAATACGTGACCAGCCACCGATCTTCTCAGGTGTGCCTTGGCGAAACCGTACTTTGTCGGACTCAAACCAGCCACCTTCGTTGGCATAACGGGTGTTTTCTCTATTCACGCCGGGTTTTAGTACAAGTTTTTTAAGTGCCATCGGTCAATCCAGTAAGGCGCACTCAGCCGTGCGGCGTTTAAACAGTCCCGGCAGTACCTTACCGCCACCTTTAGTCCAGAGCATCAGTTGTTCTTTTGCTCCTTCCCAATCATTGGCATTGATTTTCCTCTTTAACGTAGATGTTTGCAAGCGCCCAGCGCCCAAATTGTAGGCAAAGTCCACGATGGCGTTGCACTTGCGAACGTCTGTAATCAGGCCGGGGCAGTTACGCAAAACACCCGGTAGGTATGTATGCTCAAGCTCAATCATCAAAAGGGCGTGAGCCTCTTCCTGACTCATGGGTGCGTCTTCTAAAGTTACCTTGCGTTTGTCTGCGTAGTAGGTAGAACCATAGCCAATCGTGGCTACATTGGCAGGGCAAAGATACGGCTTGGAGCGAAAGCCCTCAAACCGTTTACACATCTCTGCGGCTAGTGCTAGGTTCATTGCTCTTCTTCAATATGCTCTTGTTCGGCTTCTCTCGCCTCATCCTCAAGAATTTCTTCAAACCCACAAGTGCATGGGCCATCTTCGTTAACCGAACAAGTATTAGCGTGTGCCATTTATAAACCCCTTTGTTTTAAAGTACGATCAAGAAACCAATAGTTAATTGTTCCAGCCAAGAGTGCCGAGAAGTCAGGCGACATCATCATCTTAAAGACTTCCATAGGGGAAGCCCCTGCAATCCATGAGTTCCAACCAAACCACAGATGCACAAAAGACCAGACCAAAAGAATCCAGTACGTAACGACAGGACGAACAGAAGCAGACAGACTAGCCGCCCAACCACCAGCGGCCTTGACCATTGTGGCTTGTTGTTCTATGGCAGAGTTAAAGGCATCCATGACACCAACATCAACTGCCGCCTCCCGCTGTGCCCCAATCTCAGCCAGCTTCATCTGACCTCTGATTTGCTCCAGTTCACACTGGCGGGCAAACATGAGCATTTCATGTGAGCGTTCGTTCTTCTTATCAAAGAATTTGAGAACTTCCGGAGCCAAGCGAAAGATACCGCCCAATGCACCACCCAGAATACCGCCAAAGACTTCAAACATAGTTACTCCTCAGTTATTGAGCATAAATGACAGGTTCGCATGACGAGGGTATTGAACAACACGCTCCCCTTCAGGACACTTGTACTTGATGGTTGCCAGCAAAGTAGCTTTGCCGCTGGTAACCTTTTCCTTGCCTACCATTGTCAACTCGTAGGTGAATGTGTCAATCTCTGGCCCCGCTGGGCCGCTGAACTTACTTGCAGTCGTAGTGGCTTCATGCACCATACCCGCCGCATCACGAATGCTTGGGGTAAAACTCTCAACAGAGCAGTCATCCCGCTTCTTTATTCTTGCCACCGTTACGTTGATGGGCTTGCCAGCCTCTGCCACGATCTTAAAGTTCTCAGGCGACCATTCAATGATTGCGCGGTCAAACCAACCAAACTTGTCGGCAAGCGTGTAACTACCGCCTAAAGCGGCAACGGTAGCGGCAACGGCTCCAATTGCTTTGGTAATGTCAATCATTTCAAACCCAACCCCATGCAATCATATACGTGCCAAAAATGACAAAGGCCGCTATACAGACCGCCGCAATGATTGCTTCAGCCCAGTCCCACATGATTACTCTGGTGCAGGCTCTTTGGGAACCTGTGGGTCAGCTTGTTCTTTGATCTTCATTGCCAAAGCATACGCATTGGTTTTAGCAGGCAACTCACCCAAGGAGTGCATGATGATGTTAATTTCTTCAAGTGTTAATACTAGGTTCATGCTGGATTCCTTGCCGCTTGTGCCGCTTGATAAGCCGCCTGATATGCCGCAATAACTTCAGCAGTCCAAGCCGCATTGCAGATAGCAACGACATTAGCGGGTATACCAGTTAAATCTTGGGCAGGTGTCAGGCTTGAACGATGGAATGTTTCACTAATCTGATTGCCATCTTTTAAAATGCGTGTTGCTTCCCGATAAAGAATGATTCCGTTCTCGGTAACTGTGATTTGGTCAATAACTTTTGTTTCTGTGAATGTAGACATGATGATTTCCTTTATTTAAGCAGATGCATAATATGTTATAGAAACAGCAACCCTTGCGCCGTTACCAAAAACCGCCGCGTTAGCTGTTGCGGTAGTTTGATTCCCAGTAGTTACTGCTGATTGAAGATATGCTTGACCAGCGTCACATCTAAAATAAAGAGCAGAAACAGCCATAGCTAAAGTAGCCCAATAAGAAACTGAGCCGGGTGTAGCCGTGGGAACAGCGCCATTAGTAAATGGCAAGCCAGAAATTTGAAAATTTGACCCTGTTCCTAATACATTAATCTGTAAATCACAAGTTGCATAAACAAGCCTTCCAATTTTTACATATGTCCCATCTTGAGCCGTATAAGTAGCAGTACCACCAACATTAGGTGTCCAACTACCTTCTTCATAGTCGTCCAAGGTGTTCGCATTTGTACTGGCTGACTGCGTTGCGGGGAATGTGATGCCTGTGCCGGCGTTAGGAACTGCTGAGTCAAGCGCAAGGGTCTGCCCTTCTTTCATCGTAATCTGACGATTGCCCGCACCATCAGAAATTACTGCATAGTTGCTTAATGTGCGAATGTCTAAGCCATCTTGGTTTCCGGTGTAACCTCCAATAATAGAGTTGTTACCGCCAGTTGTAATGGCTGACCCTGAAAGACTTCCGCATCCCAAATTGTATGTGCCTGAAGTTATTGCAAATAATGCAGAACTTCCAAATGCGGAATTGTAAGAACCTGTACAAGCAGATGAACCTTGCATTGCACTTTTTCCAACAAGAGTATTAAAAGTTCCAGTCGTGATATTGAAACCTGCAAGTCTTCCAATTCCAACGTTTGAATCTCCTGTTGCACTAGCAAGTGTGGCTTGTCCAATCGCCACATTTTCACTGCCCGCACTGTTGGTCGCAAGAGCGCCAACACCGACCACGGTATTTTGAAGACCTGAAGTGTTTGCAACACCAGCGTTGTAACCAAAAAATGCTAAACCCGCTGTATCAGTCTTACCGTACACAGTACCCAATGCAGTAGGCGTAGCGGCAGAAGCACCGCTAGGAGCTACAACCCACGAAGGTGCGGCGGCTCCATTGCTTTGCAGTAGATAACCAGAAGTGCCGACCGCTGTAAACGCTGGCGCACTGGCCCCGGCAGAATACAAAACGCTACCAGCAGAACCAGCCGTTGTAGAGGCATAGGTTGATCCGTCACCATAAACCACACCGCCTGCTGTGGGGGTGTTGTTACCATTAATTGTTACTGCCATGATTAGGCTCCTTGTTGTGCTACCTGTGCTTGATAAGCCGCTACCACCGCTGGTGTCCAGACTGTATTGCAGATTGCAACGACATTAGCGGGAACGCCTGTTAGGTCTTGTGCGGGTGTAAGACTAGAACGATGGTAGGTTTGGCTGATTTGATTGCCATCTTCCATGATGCGAGTTGCTTCACGATATAGAACGATGCCGTTCTCAGTTACTGTGATTTGGTCTACAGTTGTGGTTTTAGTAAGTGACATTTTGATTTCCTTTGGTTGTGTCTGTCCAACTTAATCTGCGCTGAATAATTAAACTTGATAACTTAGTGTTGATACAATTTGACCCGATGCTTGAAAATACGGGGAACACTCATAGCGAACTCCGTTGGCAAAATTAAAGTAAATAGCTGAAGTTGTTCCGGGATCTATTTCTAAAGCAATCATATAAGCACCTGCCGCCATGGTATATGGTGAGACTCCACCAGCACTTGAATATGTACTGCCGCTTGCCGCTGTAAAAGGTAAATTTGTAACTTGAAATCTTCCTGTTGGTGAACTTACGCTAGTAATACTAAAAAAAACAGTAACAGTAACAAGTTTCCCAATTTTTACATAAGTGCCATAACGATTGTTAAATGTAATAGAACCACCCGCAGTTGTAAAAGTAGGTGTCCAAATCCCTTCTTCGTAGTCGTCGAGCGTATTAGCGTCTGTAGATGCTGATTGAGTTGCGGGGAATGTGATGCCTGTGCCTGTGCCAGTAGATGCACCTTCAAGGGCTAATGTTGTGCCTTTTCCAAATACAAGAGAGTTTGTAAAGCTAATTGCATTTCCCGCTGTGCCAGTAACAGCAGTCTTGAAAATATGTTGAGAGTTATATTGCTGATATACGCTCGCATAACCATTAGCCGCATATTTATAGCCAGCGTTGTAATAAACATTAACGCCATAGTTTCCTTCAGAACCAGCAGGGTCACCAAAAATTGACCCGCCTTCTGTTTGGAGAATATTTGGATACGCAACACTCCAAGCACTCGGTGTAACACCCACACCCACGTTCTGTGAGGCATCCACAGTCACAGCAGTAGTCCCTGCCGTTTGCAGTTGCAAGATGCCCGATGTGTCAGCAGTGCTGATTAAGCCGCCTGATGTAGCGGCGTTGATTATGCTTGCCATAATTTTTCCTCTGTGTTTTTCATTTAAATCTTAACCCAAGATGTTGTTGCTTCATTCCATTTGTAAATCTTGTCATCATCAGGGTAAGGAGCAGGCGCATCCCACAAACAAGTGGTTTCATTCAAAACCCAACTTGCAAATGGTTTTATCGCAATAAACGCATCACGGGTTGCATCAAATGTATAACCAATTCCAGCGTAGTTCTTGCGGTAAGGTGTGCCGCCATTTGTATGAACACCACCAATTGTGTTGTAGCTTGTGCGCTTGCAAGGTTGACCGCGAAACTCACCATAGTGCTGTTCCCAATCAATATTGTCTGCACCCTCATCTTTACCGACAATAACTTCGGTAACCATGTTGTTTGAATCTAAAAATGCGTAATGAGCCATATTTATTCCTTATGCCCAAGAGACATTTCCAGTCCCCGCTGTAATGGTTGTAACTTTAAAACCGCCTGATGGGGCGGCTGTAGTGCCAGTTAAACCAGCCCCAATCGTAATTGTGTATGTGTCTGGATATTTAAGAACAACGATACCAGAACCACCATTGCCACCATCACCTGCTCCTGAGTTGAGTCTTCCACCTGACCCTCCAGTACCCGTGTTGTTGCCACCATTAACTCCACCTGTATTGGGTGCGCCACCGACTGCATAAGTAACACTTGATCCAGTAATTGAAGAAGCCGCACCCGAACCCGCACCGCCTGTTGTTCCTACACTACCAGCACCGCCACCACCGCCACCTGTAGTGTCTCCAGCATTACTAGCACCGCCATTATTTCCTTGACCGCTTGTTCCTGCACCACCGGGGCCGGAACCACCACCGCCGCCGCCACCAGAACCGCCAGCACCGCCCGGTGTAGGTGAACCGGGTGCTGTTCCTCGTGCGCCATATCCACCCCCTATTGCTGTTATATTGTTAAATACAGAATTTGATCCTGAAGTACCGGCACTTGACGAACCTTTTGCACCACCAGCACCTACAGTAACTGTATAGTTACGCCCTAACGCAAAACCAAAACTTAGGTCAGCTAAAAAACCACCAGCACCACCCGCACCGGGGGTATCAGAAGATGCTGGATTATTATCACCACCTCCACCGCCCCCAGCTAAGGCAAGGTATGTCCCCGGTATTGAACCCATTGTTAACATCAATTTAGTAAAAGCAAACATTGACAATCCTTATGGCGTGTAACCTTGGGCAATGCTTCCGTACCAATTTGTGCCATCAGCAACAAAGGTCAAAATATCCATTTTTCCTGCCGTTGCTGTAATTGTTGGTGCGCCTGTGCTTCCAAACTTAACACTCGTAAATGTTGCTGTTCCGTTTCCAGTTGTTGCCGCTTGTTTAAGCAACAACACAAATGATTTACCCGCCGTAGCAGTTGGCATTGTAAATGTGCAAGCAGTTGAAGCAGTCAATGTTGCAGTCTGGACAGTTCCACTTGTCAAAGATATTGTGTTTGTCGTTGTAACAGTACCAATAGCTACTACAGACTCAACATAGTTGGTGACTGTAGGGTTGGTCAGTGTTTTGTTTGTCAGGGTGTCAGTTGTTGCTCTGCCAACTAATGTGTCTGTGCTTGTTGGTAGCGTCAATGTGCCAGTATTGCTAATGCTTGAGATTATTGGCGCAGTTAACGTTTTGTTTGTCAGGGTCTGGGTTGCGGCAATACCCGCCACTGTGTCAGTGACCGCAGGTAGAGATAGTACACTGTTTCCCGCAGTAGCAGGGGCTTGTAGCGTTACCGATCCGCTTGTGTCGCCAGCAATAACTATTGAACTCATAATGTATCCTTACAAAACGACCCAGCGTGAACCGGTAGAAACTGTGACCGATTGTCCCGAAGCCACGGTGATTGGCCCCGATGACATACCTGATGTGCCCGATGCAATGGTGTAACTTGCCGAAACAGTCTGATTGTTAACAACAATACCGTTGCTTGCATTGATAACCGAAGAAGCCAACTCGCCTGTGCTTGGTTTATACAATAACTTGGCGTTACCTGTGTATAGCGTTGTAGCTGTACCAGATGTTGCGTTTGCAAACAGCGGGTAGACGTCTGTAGCTGTAGATGTGTCGTTGCTAATCGTTGCCCCACCCACACTGTTCCACGCAGGGGAAGCGCCACTGTAACCTTCAAATTGATTAGTCGTGGTGTTATAGCGAAGCATACCCGTGACAGATGAGACGGGCTGTTGTCCAGTGGTTCCTTTGCTGATCTGCAAAGCACCAGTCGATGTAAACGTAGAGTCAGAAGATGCTGTAAACCCGGTAGTCCCCAGAACCGTACCACTCCAAGTCAAGCTAGAAGAAGCACCAAAAGCACCGGAGTTATTGAACTGAACCTGCGTGTTAGAGCCAGCCGCAGAGCCACCGCCCACATTAACAAAGTCAGAGCCGTTCCAAGCAATGATCGCCCGTGTACCCGCCGCTACAGATACACCCGTTGTAGGAGATGTAGGGCCACCACGAACTGTGATTGCAAAACCACCTGACGTATCATTGATGACAACGTAGGTCTTAGACTGTTTTGGGGTATTAATGTTACGAGCCGCTGTACGTGCGCCCGTACACAGAAGAACCGCATACTGTGAGCTATTGGCTGTCAGGCCCGTAATTAAGTATGTGCCTGTAGTAACTGCCAGATTAATGTCTGCGTCAGTGGTAATTGTCTGTGTACCAGCTACCGCAACGTCAATGATTTCCGAGATGGCGTTGTTAACTGTGTCGCCCCATTGACCAGACAGTGTGCCTTGAACTGGTAGTGTGAGGCCGATTAGTGCCGTATTTGCCATGTATTGCTCCTACTAGGTAGAAATTGCTGTCCAACCGGGCGTTTCAGTGTTATTTACATCAGCCCAGCCCGGTGTTTGTGGATTGCTGATATTTTGCCATGTAACACCTTGTGTGTCATCAATAATTTCCCACAAATTACGCCCTGATTCTGTGGATGTAATAGCCATTGTCTCTGATCTGCTCATGCTGTAATTTGCTATTGCTTGCGGATCATCTGAAATAGCCATTGAGTCTGACAAGGATTCAAGATAAAAAGTGCCAACTGTAGTGCCGTCTGTTATGCCCATTGACTCTTCAATAGTCACAATCAAAGTGGCAAGAGCCACCTCCGCTATCGCAATAGAATCAGAAATATTCTCAAGGAACGTGGCTACAGCCTCTTCAACCGTGGCAATACCAGCGGTTTCTGTAACTGAATCAGAGAAGATGGCGGTAGCCGATTCGGTTGTGCTTGTAACTACGGTATCTGCAACTGATTCGTTGTATGACGTAATAGCTGTATTAGCGTCTGTTAGGGCCGCAGTTTCCGTAATGTCTCTGGCAAATGTAGCCGCTACAGCTTCTGTCGTAGAAGTTGCCACAGTTTCTGTAATAGACCTAGCAAATGTTGCCGCTACCGCCTCAGTCGTGGATGTTGCCGCTGTCTCTGTAACAGATGCGGGAAAAGTGGCTGTGGCTGACTCTGTGGTAGAGGTAACTAAGCTATCCGCTACCGTGCTTGTGTATGCCGTTGTAGCCGCATTGGTTTCAGATATAGCCGCAGTTTCATTGACTGACTCAGTAAATGCTGTAATAGCTAGTTGAGCCTCCGTTAGCGCGGCTGTTTCAGTTCTGCTTTCGTTATAAACAGTCTGGGCAGTCTGAGCATCGGTTAAGGTGGCAGTGTCAGTAACAGAATCGGCGTAGGCGGTAATACCACCCCAACCAAATTCGCCCCAAGTATTGTCACCCCAGCCGTAGGCCATGTTATGTCAATGTAGCAGTGTAAGTAACAGCAATAGAATCACCGTTAATTACAGACTTAGAGCTAGAAAAATCACCAGCAGAGAACAATGTACCAGTGGTTGAATCTTTGGTTGCGCTACCGCCAATGTTAATGAAGCATCCAAAGACGTCGCCAGTGCCGGTCATTGAGAATGACACAGCAGAAGAAGTTGCTTTGCTACCAGAAGCCGCCGCGCTAAATGACGGTGTAGGACGGTTACCAGAGTATGTAGGAGCGTTAGCGCCACCAACTTCCAACCATGTTGCGTGAGAAGCTTGCGTATCTGCTACCGCGGCTGTACCTGTGCCTTTTAGACCCATCACAACTGCACCGCCAGCGGCGTTACCAAATGCCGTGTCTAATGTAAAGTTCTTGCCCACCGTAGTGACCAAGTTTTGGATGTCATCTTCCCATTTAACTTGACCATCTGCGCTGTAGCAAACAGCATGGTAAGTACCGTGGATAGACATTGTGTCTTCAGGAATTGCGTTGTATTTGGTAATCGCTTCCACTTTATCGGTTGCGGTAATTTTGTCGATAGTCATGGTGACTCCTTAGTTAGAAGAACGAATCAATGCCGCTGTTGCTGAGTTAGCGGGCATTGTGATGGTGAAATTGGTGGATGTTTTGTCAGACCCAAAGTCCAACACAGCTATTGATTTATTACCTTGGGTTACGTTGTAGATCAAGGCACAACGTGCCGTCACGGATGCGTTAAACACCACATCAGAAAAGTCTACATAAGCCGTATACCCAGATGAGCTAATGGTTACGCCAGTCAAAGGTACTCCGCCGGGGTTGTATCCTGTACCGCTAACTTCACCAACTGAACTGTAAATAGTTGTAGCTTCGTTTAAATCCGCATTAGCCGTGTACAGGGCAATCTTTAACGTATCTGTGGATAGGTTGTGAACTGCCGTATAAAGCTCTGTCTTAAAGCTGGTCGTTTGGGTTTGGAGGATGCTCACGATACTGCCACCCTAACCTGACCATCTCTGTACGCATCCATTCTCTGCTTGCCGTCACCCAAGTTCTTGAGAAGAGCAATAGCCTGAACGTACCGCTCTTGATAGACTTTATACATACCGTCTTCCGGTGCGCTTTTCATGTATGTTCCTGCTTCAGCCAAAGTTCCATATAGCAATGCGGAGTCAAAGTTATCACCCAACCATGTAGTCAACGCAGTAACAATAGATTCTGGATAGTAATAATAATGCAGTTCTGCGTAGTAGTTAGCATCTGGCGTGGGGCCAAGAATAAACGACAACTCATTCACATTGGCTGACTGCGGGCCAAAGATGGCGTAGTGTTTAGGCTCGGATACCATTGAAGTAAATGGATACGCATCACGTATGAAGTTAACATCTTTGTTTAACAAGTACAGATAATCACCTTGGAACACAACAGCGCCGTTTACCGTACCGCTGTTAGCCACAGTTAAGGTGATTGTTGTGCTGGCAATGCTTCTAACAAATGCATTTGTACCAATGTTAGTCCCAGTGACCTGTTGACCTACAGCGATACCAGTGGTGCTTGCAACAACAATAGTTTTAGCCCCAGACGTTCCAGTAGCTGTTGTAGCGTTATACGGGTAAATAGAAAGGCTGTACGTTGATAAAAAATCATTAGGACACGCCAAGTACTTATTGCCGCTTGTTAATACGCCCGTCACGTTCTTACGCAAGTTGGCAATCTGCACCGTGTTATAGATGCGTTGCTCCGCCTGCTGAATCATTACATTGATTGAGGTCGTGTCAAACGTGTTCTGCGTGTAATCCGTTACAGCGGCAACAAGTTGGGCGTATGTCATTGTCATTGTTTAAACCTTAAGCCATCGGGCCGCGAGCCATCAAACCTTTAGTTGCCGCACCTGTACCGCGCACTTTGATGCCATTGGTTTTAGCACCGGGTTGCTCGTTGCGAGTAACGTTGCCTACAGACATATTAACCGTGTTGGCTCGACTGTGATCAGGGCCACTACCGGGGTTATCAGAAACACTTACAGCTTTGCCAGACATTGTGTGTGGCTTGGCATAGACCTTGGCATCGCCAACTTCTTTACCCATCATTTTTTTGCTAAATGTAGCCATGATTAGCCTCGTTTCTGTGCGGCAATTTTTGCCAAGTTACGACCCATGGTCTTCATGTCAGAGTTGGTTTTACCCTTACCCTTACCTTTTCCGCCCATCATTTCTTTTTGGGAAGGGCCACTGCTAGGAAAGACTTTAACATCAGTCTTACCTTTTTTAGTGATGCCGTCTGCTGATCGTGTATATGCCATGTTTAAACTCCTTAAGATACCGTTACTGTACCAACAAATGTCGTTGCCACCAAGTAGTTTGGTGTCAATTCATCATCAAAAAACCTAGACCCACCAACCGGATTCCAACCCCACTGAATGTCCCTTGACCCACCCGCAGTGTATCCATCAACGTTTACACCAGAAGTAACATACGTTGTATCTTTGCGGGGGTTACGCAAAGCCTGCGGATCATCTACAGGGAATGTTCCCAGCATCAACTGCGGTTGGTCTGGATCCCAGCATTCAGCGCAAACCAACAGTTGATACTTACGTTGCTTAATAATCTCAGTCTTAAGCGTCTTGAGTAAAAACTGTTGCCCACAGCGATCACACATGGCAATCGCTTTTTTGCCTGATGCGTATCGATTACCCATTAGGATCCACCAATAAACATTTGCCTTGGTACAAACCTGACGGCGGCTTTCTCTCTATCTTCACCTGCCGCTATCTCAAAGGTTTCGTCATAGATCTGCTTAAGCATTTGAATGCGAGGCATTAAATCTGGTGTCTTAATTGCAATATGGTAGGCCAGACCTGCCACTAAACAAGGCAAGAAGCGGAAGTTCATGTCTGCGGTTTCTACACCAGCGCCAGCATCCTGAACCCGGCGCAGTCTCCAGTACACAAATTGATAGGGTACTGAGTTGTCAGGGGTAGGCCAAACTGTTACGGCGGGTAGTTGAGGCACAAACACCGCAGTGCCATCCGCTTGAGCGGCGGCAGTTGTATTATTTTGACCACGAAATACGCCCTCAAGAACATTGCCGCTAATGTAGGTATAGTAAATGTCCTCTGTGCCAAGGCGAATAAATCCAGATCCAGCTAATCCAACCACCGTGTCAAGCGTGATCGTCGTTGCCGTGGCTGTAATGGCCCCGTTGAGGTACGAAGACGTTGGATTAACTTCACCAGAAAGCCTCTGAATCCAGACTTGGATTGGCCGAGCTTGCTGAAGTTTATTGGGAATCGTTGCATAAGTAGAAACACTAATACGTGTGATGGTCAAATCAGCTTGGGTGGATGCTGTATTCTGTCCAGTCCTAATCACATGCTCAAGCAAATCAATTGTATTTGTGGGCAGGGCATATGTAGCCAGACCCGGAGTCAGGTTAATAAAACCCTGCTCCATCGTCCACATATTAATACCCTTGTTCTGCCACTCTATGGTCATTAGGTTCATTGACCTACGTGCTGTACGTAAGTCATAACCTGAACGCATCTCCCGCCCAGCCCTCTCCCACGCTTCCTCGGCAATCTCCGTGAAGTCCATATTGAAAAGAGTTGAGCCGGTAGTGGTCATCTAAATCCTGCCGTTTTCTTTGCTATTGCTTTTGGTTGAGCTACAAACTGTTTACCAGATGCTTTACCAGCACGTTTGGCTTTGGTTGTGGCCGCATATTCTTGAGAGGATAAAGACTTAATAGCCGCTTCAGGCAAATATCTCTCGCCCGTCTTACTTGACGGTTTACCCGACTTGGTACGCCATTTCTGGTCGCCCCAATCCTTAAGAGATTTCTGGGGGGCTTTCAATCTTTGTACCCCCCGCCAGCTTTTTTGTAACGTTGGGCAACCATTTGTGCTTTTCTAGCACTCCATTCGCCAGCGCCAGTACCTGCTGTGGCTTCTGCCTTTACCGCATTAAAAATGCGCTTGCGTAACTCGGGCTTGGTGTAGTTTCCTGCGGCGTTGACTGTAGACTTACCACCCTCAGCAAACCTGTGGGTTAGATTGACACCACCGCCTTGCACTCCAGCGCCACGCTTGTCCATCTTGGCATCTAGATAAGCTTGCAATGAAGTGTTTGGGCCTAATTTCTTTTCAGCAGTTAAACGACCAGCCAGTTCTTTAGCGTTTTTATCTAAGTTTAAACGTGGATTTTGAACACCAAACTTTACTGCTTCTTCTTTCTCTTTGTCAGATACGTTCCCACCTTCATCAAACTGAGTAAAGTTAGTATCGTCCCGGCGAGCCTTACGACTGCCCTTGGGCATCTTACTTGGGGACATTGCCCCCATTCCACGGCTTGCCATCATTTTGAATTACCTTTAGCTTTCTTGGCTAAGAATAACTTATCAACCATCTCTATCCTCTGAGGCTTGGTTGTAACTTTATTAATAATGCCAAGACGTTTGGGTTTAGCCGCCTCATAAAAGCCAGCTTTTGTCAAAGACTTAACTACACTGCTTTTAGTTTTGGACGTTGCCATGATTTTTTCTTAGCACATGCGGCCACGGGTTTTGCCTTTGGTGGCAATACCATCGGCACGGCGAGAAGCTGAACTTACAGAGCCACCACTTGCATAAGAGCCTTTTGCGGCTTTTTCTTTTTGTTCTCTTGCTTTACGTTTTGCGGGTGTTTCAAGGTTGCTAAAGTAATCAACAACAGATGAACCCATGCCTTTAACTTTTTCAGCGGCGGCGGCTCTGTTGGCAGAGGCTTGCTCTGGTGTAGGAACTCTACTAGAACTAGCTTTTGGTGCGCTAGGAGGTGGGGCGGCAGGCTTTGCTTTCTCCGCTGGCGCTTTTTCAGCCTTAACGCTTCTTGGGTTATCCGCTTCCATCATTTCTTCTGTATAGCGTTGAACATAAGCTGGCGCTTTAGGCGATGACTCAATCTTACTTCCAGTTTTTGATGCGGAAGGCTTAGGTGGAGTTGGCTTCGGGGCTGTCTTTCTTGGATTGTCAGCTTCCATAATTGCCTCTGGATTACGTGGGCCAGTATTTTCAATAATCTTGCCGGAATCAAATGCGCCTTCGGCCATAGCACGTTCCCTTGCAGTGCCTGCATTTGGCCTGTACCCTTCATCTTGAGGTCTACCTTTAATATCAGAACCCGATGAAATCATGTTTTGCAAATACCCACTTTCATCATTAGGGGATGGCATAGGCGATAACATAGGCGGTAATGGCCTTCTGCGAGAAACAATTTGTGAACGATTGTTGGCATCAGCGCCATATTTCTTATATGCCTCAGATTTGGGGTCGTCAATATTCCCAGCCGTTATCCTAGAGAAATCAGATTTCATGCGCTCAAGGAACGACCTTTTGTCTTCAGGTTCTTTGGAATTAGATTCACCGCTAATATCGCCGCCACCTTCGTAGCGTTTAAACTTCATAGGTTTTCTCATGACTGCTCCTTAACAGGCTTTGCCGCCCATAGACATTTTAATCTGTGTACCTTTGGTTTTGCCTTTTGTGGCAACCCCATTGGCAGAAGAACGGAATGTGCCGCCCTTAGAAAGCTTGGTCATAGGCTGACCCTTGTGCATACGGCCTTCGTGTTTGTTCACAGCCTTTTGCATCATGCCCTTGTCTTGCTTCATGTCTGCTTTAGCCATGCCATCTTTCATGGGCATAGCGCCGCCGCTGGAATATCCACCCATATTCATCTTTTTCATATCATCACCCTTTTTGAAAAATTACAAATATCTACCACGAGTCTTGCCGCGTTGAGCAATTCCATCACCGCGACGTGAGGCGGTGTTAGATTTTGTTGCAGATTTAACCTTACCACCACGTTTGTATGCCGCCCTGCCGCTAGTTAATTCATCGTCTGTATATGCACTACCGCCACCCGAAGATGAAAAACTGCGATCTTCTTCAGGTATATCGGCCTTTTCTTTAAAATAATCCTTGGCAACGTCTTTAGCAAGATCTTTTGCAAAACCTTTTGGATTTGCGACCGCCTCTGCTGTGCCGGGGGCCGCGCCGAAAGCTTCATTAATTTTTGGGCCAAAATAGCTAATAGCAGAACCAACTGGATCCGCTAAAACTCTTACAGGCTTTGGAACATCAATCCCAGCTTTATCGGCTAAAAATAATGCGGCCCTTGTTGCTGGATTCATTTATTCACCCCTTTTGAATAAGTTGGTCAATCTTAGCTTCAAGTTTGTTAAAGCGTTGGTCAATGTGGTTAGTAATGCGGTCAATTTCTGCTTGAGTAACGTTATCACGGGCAACCTCCTCACGGGTTTTGTTCAACAGGATCGTGACACGCGCCAGTTCCCTGAACTTTTCATTCATCATGTAGCCTAACAGTCCAATCACCAAGGACAGGACGGCAGACCAAGCGGTGTTTAAATCTAACAATTCCATGCCCTCAATGCTTTATTGATTCGTGAGTCTGGATCTCTCGCTACCTCTGCGCTGGTGTTCTTCTTCTTGTGCCCGCTCATCCTCGCACAGAAAGAGTCGCGCCGGGAGCCGCCTTCTGGCTGGGGACGTTTCAAGTTCATACCTTGCGCTTTCGCGGAGGCTCGTCCCTTGGCGTTTAAACCGCCCTTCTCGGACTTGCCTTCTTTCCTCTGCCATGCTGGGGACTTAGCCATAATAAATCTGCGTTGAATCAATGTTAGTCATCAGTGCATAAATGCCTTGAGTAGCCAATACTCCTTCACCCGGAATAATGGGTGCATTGCTAAAAGTATCAGTGCTATCAATTTCGTAAGTCATTAACCAACGACCATTACCACTTACATACGAAGCCGCAGTAGAAGTGATTGTTCCACTGTTAATGTCTGTCAGCGTAAATGTGCTTGACGAAGCAACAGTGATCACATAGTTGCCGTCTGTTGCTGATTGACTTGTGTTGCTGTCAAAGTGAATACCAACAACATCACCCGTAGACAGGCCGTGAGCAGTTTTTGTGACCGTTACAGTTGTACCGGAACGAGCGTATGTAACGCTAGAAGTTACTGGTGCAGAAGTCGTATCAAACAGCACTACAGTACCATCCGTGCCTGTGCCAAAAAACGAAATGCCTTTTACGCGATTTCGTCCAAGAACAAAGAAACCACTTTGGTTTAAATGCCCTTGTTTTACGTCAGTTTGCATTGACATAATCAATCTCCTTTAAAAATGGGGCCGAAGCCCCTTGAGTTGATTAGGAATCTGCGAATGGTGTAGCAACAGTGCCGGAACCAATAACATTCCCGTTCACCATGTACTTGTTAGCCGCAATTGCAACGATTTGAACCCATGTGCCAGCAACGCCGCCGGTAGTTGTTCCGTTTAAGTTGATGAAGTCATTGGAAGAGCCGTTAGCAGAGAAGGCAACCACAGCGCCAGATGAGTCTGAATCAATAGACATTACAGCGCCAACGTACAAATCGCTAGAGCCAGAAGTTGTACCAATCTTCAATGAGCTTGTGGAGATGGCAGTAGGAACCCAGATCGTGTAAACAACACCTTCGTTGTTAACTGTGCTTGGGTCTTGACCGGGGCCAGATGTAATAGAGTTAGCTGATGTGTTAATTGTAGGCAAAGTTAATGTCAATGCCGCCGCCAACGAACCACCAATAGAAATGATGCGACCGCCATGATCTTCTGGAGTTAATGTGGTGCTTGTTGTGATCTCAACAACAGTCGCTGGGCCTTGTTGATAAATGCCGCCCAATGAACGAAGTGGGCCTTGAAACGTAGT
>Ga0208974_1000117_pt1 | contig 35153 bp, 32 predicted proteins | sample GreLakmeER15MSRF_FD_187699 | JGI IMG/M metagenome (GOLD analysis project Ga0208974, IMG submission 187699) | Freshwater lentic microbial communities from great Laurentian Lakes, MI, USA - Great Lakes metaG ER15MSRF (SPAdes) | ecosystem: Environmental > Aquatic > Freshwater > Lake | place: Great... | reverse complement strand
TCTGGTATTAGACTAACTATCCACATTAGACTTTTTCCAACGCTACGGCATACTTGCCGTTCTCAAATACAAATGTATTTCCAATTTTAGTAATGTTGTAGTTACCTACGTACTTGGTAAAGTACATAACTTCACTCATAGAACTACCTTCTAACATAATTGGACCGTCTATGTTATTGTAGACCTGTGCAGTTGTGCCGAAGTCTTTGATACGCATACGCAATGGTTCTGCATATTTCTTTTGGAATACAATATCTTCATGATCAACACTCACCTGTTCTAAATAACTGCGTCCAAAGAAGTTGCTAAAATTATTCATAGTATTTTCTTGAATATTTTGTTCGTATGCATCTTTGTTAGATGGCACAGTTTCTCTTAGATTAGTTTCGTCTGCATCAATGCTGTGAAAACTTTTATAGTATCTAAATTTAAAATTATCTACTTCTGTTAGTTCTTTTAACCCGTAGAGCAATTCTGAAATCTGTTCTGCAATACGTTTGTTTCTTTCAATTTCTACAAAAACTTTATAACGTCCGTCGTCAAGTTCTCCGGGACTTGAATCTGCATCAAGAACAAAATCGTATCCGCGTTCTAAAAATCTTACTAGATCTTTAGCAGGTGCTAGACTTTCAACATTGAAACTTAATACAACAATATCTTTATCTGATCCCATCTTTGAAGCATAGCTATCAATTTCAAAAATGTTATCAACTAACATTTTTAAGTCACCCGCTATGAGCTCTTCGTTAAGCTGCTGGTGCTGCATTTGGTGCTCCCCCTACTGGTACTGCAGGTGCTGCAACTGCTGCTTGATCTGCTGGTTGAGCAGGCGCCGCATCGGCCCTACCGTTTCCTATGCCCATGCCTTCTTTCATTTTAGTCATGTAACCGTTAAAGATTTCAGTTACTAATTTTTTAGGCATAGTAATTTCTACTAACCAAACTGGTAATCGATCTAATTTACCTTTACGAGTACCTGGACGGAAATCATCCGGGCTGTTAATTTTTCGGGGTTCTATAAGATGTGTTTTTTCATAACGTACTTTGCAGCCATAATCTAACAATCTTTTAGCAGCCATAGGATCTGGCATTTTTTCATGCGGCCACATAAAGCTGGCTTTGATCCAGTGTCTATCAACTATCGGGCCTTCGGCTAATTCACCATCTTGCCAGTTTTTATATACGTACATATTCATCTCGTCTAGAACACGCTCAAAGTCTTTAAGAGTGCTTAAACTGCTGTTTGTACTGTAGATACTTTCTACATTTTTAATAACGTCTAAAATGTCGCGCATTTTTAGTCCTAAGAATATTCTATACTTATTTAGCTGGCTTTAAATCATATGTTGCTAGTTTATTTTAGTCCAAAATGACTAAGTAAGAGTGTAGGACCTCTGTAGTTATCGAGGCGGTCGCTACATGTCCTACTTTACTAAAAAGTGGGAGATAACCTTAATGAGTAAAAACACAAGAGTGAAAAAACGTTTTACTTCAGATGTGAATGTAATTGACTTTCATGCACATGTACCTGCAAAAAAGCAGCGTGTAACCTTGTTACCACGTAACAAGCACCAAGAAACTTACCTTTTTAAACTGCACGACGACAACAAGAATATCTTGTTTGCCATCGGGCCAGCTGGCACGGGTAAGACGCTCTTGGCGGTGCAGATGGGAATCAAACTTTATCAAGAGGGAAAAATTGATAAAATTATAGTCACAAGACCCGCCGTTTCCGTAGATGAGGATTTGGGATTCTTACCAGGGACGCTTAATGAAAAAATGGCGCCATGGACAAGACCTATTTTTGATGTATTAGGAGAATACTATCAGCAGAAAGATATAGAAAACATGCTCTATGAGGGAGTGATAGAAATAAGCCCGCTTGCATATATGCGCGGCCGCACGTTTAAGAATGCTTACGTTATAGCGGACGAGATGCAGAATGCTACCCAGAACCAAATGAAAATGTTGCTAACACGCCTGGGTGAAAATTCTAAGATGGTAGTAACAGGGGATCTTAACCAAGCCGACCGCCTAAAAGATAACGGCCTAGTTGACTTCATTGACAAAATCAAAGGTCAACGGTTAGATCACATCGATGCAGTGTATTTTGATAGTCACGATATCGAAAGACACAAAGCCGTTAAGGAGGTACTAGACCTTTACGGTGACGATTAATAAAAAGGGGACTAGGTCCCCTTTTTTCATTCTATTTCCATCCAGGTATGATCACCCATATATTTGACCTGTGCTCGATATTCATAATTGTTGGGAACACCAGTTGACCAATCGTTGGGTCCGGTCAGTACTAGTAACATCTTTTCTTTACGAGTATCCCATACTAGCCAATAAGAATTACCCATAACCAGCTGAAACTGATACTCGGCAGCATGTACTAAATCTGTTATATCGAGTCGTCGTTTGATTGCCTGCGCCTGCTTTTCTAATACTGCTACTAGTTCCATAATACGATCATACTCTTGTTGAGCATAGATCCTAGCATGATTGATCATTAGATCTTTCTGTTTTGTAACAGGTACTAGATCAAATTTAACTCCGCCTGCTTCCGTGGGATATTCTGAAACATTCCTATTGAAGAAAGGAATTACTGAACCTGTTGATGTAGAATCATAGCTTGTTCTTCCTTTAGCAGAGTTAGATTTTTTGTCAGTCATTAACGTGACTAAGTCTAATCAGTGTAGCCGCTAGGTTAATTTCTGGATCACTAACTAAGGTATGATCCACTAGTCCTTGCTTGATAATAAGAATAGCTTTCTCCTGTGAAGGTTCTTCACCAAAGATGCTAACATTCTCATAAAGCCAACGATAAATGTCTTCCATTTCTTCTGGCCTAGCCTGTCCGCATACTAGTTTACGTGCTTCGCTAATCTTGCCTTTCTTAAACAGATCAATCATTTCTACACGATAGTCGGTGCTTGAGTCAGATGATTCGGGACTGTGTAATTTACCATCTAGACTATTCATTTGTACATTGTTGATACACTTGCGTAGATCCGGATATGTTGCTGACACATAAGTTGCTAGAGTTTCTAGATCAAACTCGATGTTTTCTTTTTGCAAAATAGTTTCAACACGTTTGATGAATTCTGTCATATCTGTTTTTTCAATATGCAGACGCTGACAACGACTATGCAATGCGGGAATAATCTTGTTAGGATAGTTACAGGTGAGAATAAATCTTACACTCTGACTGTATTGTTCCATTAGGTTACGCATAGCTGGCTGCACTGACTGATGATTAAGATAGTCAGCTTCGTCAAGAATAACAACTTTAAAATCACCAAACGGCATTGTTTGACAGAACCCGTCTAGTTTATCTCTAAGCCAGTCAATTTTACGACCTTCCTTACTAGCATTAACTGACAATACATCTGTGTCTTGAACACCTAACATCTTAATAAGAATTTTTGCCAGCGTAGTTTTGCCTACGCCTGCGTTGCCACTAAACAACAAGTGAGGAATACTGCCTTCAGCAATCCAACTTTCAATCTGTGCTCGTTGATGATCATCTTTAAATACATATCCGTCTAAGGTATCTGGACGGTATTTCTCAACCCATAGTTCTTTCATTCTTTAACCTTTATAAATTCGTAAACATTGCAGGTGCGGATTTTATACACTACAAAATGTGTAGCTTCTGTCAGTGTAGGAAACAACTTTGTTGTTCTTGTTCCACCGACCATATAATAACTAACTCTCCACATTACAATATCCTTTTCATTTATTATAGAGGAAAAGAAAGGGTCTGTCAAGACCCTTTGAGTTATTTGCTCACAAATGGAGCCAACTCCGGCGGCGTCCACCCTATGGGTTTCAATACCTTACCGTCCTCACGCTTACGAACCTTGCCGGTCTCTTTGTCGATCTTGGCAAAGTTTGTACTCATAACTTCTTTCCAAGCACTTTCGCCGTTGAATCCTGCGCTATGAATAGCACCAATAGTAACAACTAGGATATCAATTAATGCATCCAACTGTTCAACTAAGTCATCGGCAGCAACTGCTTCTTTAAGTTCTTGATGCTCTTCTTCGATCAAATTTAAATACATTTTATATTGTGATATTGAATAAGCATCCACTGCCTGATCACAGGCCCGCATGAATTTTTCTTGATCTCTAAACGGATTGGTCATAGCTCTCTTCCAATCATTGCGTCTTCAGGCGGCGCCTCATCAGAAACCATTAACATACATTTTGTGTCAATTTTTCTAATAATTTTCTCACCTTCATCATCTTCGATCTTAATACCACGTGTCCAACGTCCGTGTTCAATTAACACCCATTGACCTACACCGACATCTTGTTGGTCATCTCCGACTGCATATACTTTAGCCCATCTAGGATGGACTCCGTGTGCCTTGCCGTTATCACTTTGAAGAATAATTCCACCACTGGACACTTGTTCTCCAAAATTCATGTCAATTACAATTACATTATCAGTTAGCGGTCGAAGAGCAGATACTTTCCATGCATTGATGTTTACACCTGCATTTTTTTGAAATCCTAAAGTTTCGTTCATAAATCCTCTTATCTGCTATCTTTGCTGTCTGTATGATATTCTGTGCTTGCTTCTTCACGCTTGCGAACAATTTTGCCACCTGGTCCTAATTCGTCACCACGAGCGTTCATTCGAGCATTACCTACTGCTAGAGTGTTTTCGTTTTTAATTCTTAGCTTATCGAGATCAATTTCTTTACCTTGCATTGATCTGTATACTTTTGCTGGTGCTGGTTTCATTGCCATAACATTCTCCTTATGGTGTTATATATGTACTTATCTCAAGAATTCACGCCAGTCTAAATTATATTTCACGCTGTCAATTTTGTGTACACCTAACAAAAATAACACGTAACTAGCTACACTGCTTCCTCTACCTACACCCCAAACTATGCTATTAGTTTTTAAGGTATCTACTGTGTACTTAAGAACTCTAAGAAGATCTAGCATATTGCGTTCTCTAAATTCTTCTAGTTCTTCTATTAGACGTTGATAGTTTTCTTTAGGGCATAGCGTTACTAAAATTTCTTCAATGTCTAATTTTTTATACTCTTCCGGCATAAACCAATCACTCTGACAAATTTTATCAAAGTCGGCTACTTCAATGTCAAAGTTTTGATTGAGTTTTAAGTTAATTTCGGAGTATTCGGCTAGTTGTTTAATGCCAACTGTTTCATTTACAATAATTTGATCTAATTGATCTATATGACCTTTGTAGATAAGGTCTATAATATCATTGTCTTGAAATATAGGATTGCCGTACTTGTCTGATTGCATTTAACTATTTTAGTTAACTTTAATCAGTTTGTCAAGATCTTTGTCTCTGTTTTGAGCCAATTGCTCGATATTTTTTATTCTTCGAGCTCTTAATTCCTCATTGTACGTGTCAAGGAATAAGGAAATTTGTTGTTGCACATCGGGATTTTTAGACTGCCAATACTTTCTGCCTAACTCTTGTATTTTGGACTCAATTTCCAAATCTTTAAGTTTAGACAAATCTTGCGCTAGGGGGTGTATCATAATGTAAAGTTACCAACGTGCTCAATAAAAACTGTAGTACCACCGGTAGTAGACCATACATTAAAAATTGATCTTGTTGTTGCAGTTGCTGACAACGTGAATGTTACCGCACCAAAGTTTGTTAGGATAGTTGGAGTTGGTGATCCGCTAAATGTAACTGTACGTGCAGAGCCATCGCTTTTTAATTCTACTGTAAGTTTAGATAACACTCCTGCAGCGCCCCATTCTCTAAAGGTTAAAGTTAAATTACCACCTATAGTAAAGGTTTGATAAACACCATCAATTAATTCTACGTTAGTTGCACCGCTAATAGTTCCTACACTGGCAACAGTGCCATATGCATTATTATATTCAAAATTTTCAATAAGATTCAATGCAAAATCGTTATCGGCATTTGTTTTTGCAGTATTGGTCTGCAGGTCTGTAATTTCGGATGCAGCGGTAGTTAGACCAGCTTTAATGTAATTAAAGTTATCTCTAAACCCTTGACTGTTGTTGTCTTGCCCCGCAACTGGGTATGTTTCGTCTATGCTTGAATATAAAATTGCACTGGTCATGTTATAGTTGTCCTATCGTTTCTAAATACGATGTATTTATCAGCGGAATACCCGGTGACAGAATCTATTATATATCTATCAATTACATAGTCTATTTGGCTAAAATCAAAGTTTCTATTCTTAATATTCAGCAAAACATCATCAGCCATACCAGGTTTACAGTAGCAAAGCGGTATTGCCTTTACGTAATCTAATTCTTGTACTTCACCGTCTTGAATAGTACGCATCCATAGCGGTAAGTAATTTCTTTCTTTTAACCCTAATTCTTTTATTCTTTTGCGCCAAATTGACACACTTGACGGAAACTTGTATGCACTATAAGGATCTTCAGGAAATACATCTGAACGGTCTACAGTGGCACTAAATGGATCAGGAGCATTCCAATATTTTGTATCTAAATCAAACGGTCCGTTGTAGTATTGATTATTTTGATCCGTAGTAATAGCTCGTTGTGAGGGTGATGTATTAATCATACTTGGCAGATATTTCTTGCCTACTTCTAACGGATCTATTACATCTATATAGATAACTTCGTAAACAACATCATTAGTTCCGGTGATTTTAGCTTTGGCTTTTTTAATGTCGCCTAATTTAAAACGTTTTTCTTTGTGATTTCTATTAATCACACTAACTGTTTGAGATGCTGATTTTGTTTCTATACCAGCAAACACTAACATTCTTAAATCAGTTTGTATACCAAAGTTTGCGTCACTGGGTCTATATATTGAATTGATAGTAAACACATTATTGTCAGTGATAAATGATCTAAACAAATCTCTTTGATTTTGTTTTAAGAATGGCTTAACAGTTAGATTGCTGTAAAGTCTATCATTAGGAGTATCAATTGCAAGTGTAAATGTTCTTGAAACTGTACTGTAGTTGGTAATGTCTCTAGCTTCCACTGTGAATGTATATTCTTTGTCAAAGGTTGTCTCGTTAAAATCTAAAGTAAAATTGTTGTTATCAAATGTAATAATACCTGGTTCGGTTTGTGTACCGAATTGTCGAACCTTGCCAACAATCTCCCCGTCAAGATTTAATGTAAGTCCAGGCGGCAATGCACCTAAAGTTTTAACGTAAAGTATAACAGCATTTGCCAATGTTGTTTCAGCACTTAGTGACAGTGTGCTTATTAAGTTAGCTTGAATAGTTCCTAAAGATGTAGGAGTGACCCAGGTTATAATACTGTCTATTTCACCAATGATCTGTACACCAAACGTTCTTCTGGAATTGGCTCTTTCAAGTTTATCGCTATATCTAGTGGCTAGAATTGTAAATTCGTAACTTTTAGTTATGGCAGGCTGATAAGGTAATACGCCAAACACTTCAGAACTTCCTGGATCAAATTGCATACCTGGAGGTATTTCACTAGTAGTTCCTAATGCAATCCATGTATCATTGGGAATGGCTTTAGCTAACACTGGTGTAACTGTCAGCACAAATTCTGTCGAACTTACAGTTGATACATTAGTAATAGTGTAGATAGTTGAGTCAGCACCGTCAACATAATTTTTAAGAGTGATCTTTTTACCCGTAGTTGGAGTTCCGCTAGCATCTTTTATTCTAATCAAGTTTCTAGTTATTTTATTTTCTGTACTTAATGTAGTAGATGCTCTTCCGGTAATCTTTGGATTTACATTTTCTAATTCGTAAGTAATAGGACCTAGTTCTATTCCTGTGTAGACATCTAATTTAAATGTTTGATAGTTATTAGCTCTCTTAGTTCCAAGATCTGACGCAGTTTCCCAAATAGGAGATCTAACATATGTGGTATCTACTGTATATGCACCCACACCTGCATAAAAAGAAATGTTGTCTGCTCTAAAATAATCATCACCGATGACATATATTTTAAATGTTCGTTCAACACTAGTGTCACCGTCAGTAACTACAACAATAAACTCGTAGTATCTATTGATCTTATTAGGCGTATAATTGATAAAACTATCGTACCCCGATTCTGGTTGGTATCCAAAATCGTATGCTACGTCGTCATATATAGTTGTATCATATGCACCGTTACCTGCAGTCTCAGGTATTCCTAGTGCAGGTTGAATCCAACCTACAATTCTACCTGTTTCTGTTAAAATAAGACCAGGAGGTAATTCTCCTAATTTTTTAAAATACTTTAAACTCTGCCCAGCAGACGTATCGAAATCTGTAGCCACTAGTTGGAAATCAATATATGTACTGTCAAGCACATAGTATTGATCGGTATTTAACACAGCTAGACTTCCCGCTGCTGTTTGCCATATAGGAACGTCTGCACCTTCGACAGTTAGGAAAAATGTACGATCTGCAATTTGCTCTCCGTATTTTGCTCTAACAACAAATTCATAGTCTGTACTTCTAGGTACTTCGGCAGCAGTGCCAGTTATTTTATCTTCGACAATTCTCAAACCGTTAGGCAATCTTCCTGATATAACAGTAAATGTTAGATTAGTACTATCTTGGAACCCATTAGTGTAACTAACAGGCAGATCCTGATTTATAATAGTGCGTTCTTGGATAGTATTGAACCTATAACCAGATCGTTCAGTCCAGATAGATAATGCCATTACAGAGTCCTTCTAATTCTTCTTCTTGGGTAAACTGCCCCAGTTGCTGGTCTAGGTTGGTAATTTAATTTAGGAAACGTATTTCCTGACGTTGCTCGTTCTTTATTATAATATAAAAATAAATTAGCAGAACCTTGTAGATCCTGACCGTTAGTAGGGCCGTTCGAGTTGGTAGTTATTTGATTGGCTTTTGCATGTCCTAGTATATAGGCTTTGGCCTGTACTTGATTCATATAAGGATATGTTTCTAACGCACACGCAAGTACTCCACATACTTGCGGGCTTGCCATACTAGTGCCACTGAACTTGCCAATAAAATAACTTCCATTCCTAGAATCACCGATGCCGCTAGGTAGTGCGCTGACAATATGCGTACCGGGTGCATACAGGTCAACTCCTGGGCCGCAGTCACTATATTGTACCTTTTGATCTGTAGATATAGAGTCAATTGATCCTACACATATTGCCGGAAGTTCAAATTGTCCTGTTGTAGAATTGTCATTTGCTGTTGGGCTAGTTCCTCTCATATAGAAATAAGGTTGTGCTACACTATCGGGATATCTAGTAGCCATTTCAAAAGTGTTGTTCCAATCTAGTCCACCTGGCACATCATGTTTCCATCGACCGTTACCAGCAGCACCGACCATAATAATACCTTCGGCGTATAAGTCTTCAATATCTACATCTGATGCAGCTACTCTAGCAGGAATACGCTGACCACTGATAAATCCCCACGCATTTAATTGTTCAGTAGTAAATGCGCCAGTTGTCTTTCTAGAATTTACACCTACTTGCAAATCAATTTGAGTTGGAGTAGCTTCATAAAACACGTACTCACATACCATATTTGGTGAACCTAATATACCAGAAGTACCTGCAGCACCTTCCATTCTTATATTAAATGTTCTGCTCCCTGCAGTGCCTTGTGTAGTGTAATAAATTCTCTGTACACTGTTATCGGCAGCACTCCACATGATCTTAGGAAGATTAGGAGAACTTTGATTAACAGTTGACCATACTGTAGAACCTGCTCCAAATGTTAGGTAGAAGTTTGTGCTAGGATATACTTCATTATAAGTAGTTCCGAGATATGTAATAGGAAACGGTAATGCCAGTGTCCAGTACCCGTCATCATTATTACCAACTGTTGGCGTAGTTGAGGATGTCCATCCCGTTGGTGTAGATAGTGAGTTTGTTATGCTACTAACAGATGCAGTAGCCGGTGTGCTTTCTGTTACTACTGTTAAACTCAATGCAGTTCCAAACAGTACCGACCCAGCACCGCTAATATCGATAGTATTATTAAATATGATAGTATACACTGCTGCATTAGGTAAGTTAATAGTTTCTCGAATGTCAGTTTCTAACGTACCACCATTTGTTGTTGAACCTGCATCTTCAGTATATGTTGCTACAGCGGTTACACCTTGTGTAATAACAATAGAACTACTTAATGACATTGAGCCCGAAACAGCATCCATTGCAACATTATTAATCAAATCTAAGTCAGCTGGTCCTTGTACTGTAATGGTATAACTTGCATTAGGCTGTGATAGTTCAATAAAATATGCCTGTTCTCCAGTTTGCGTCCATGAGGCCGGTTTAGTTAAGATGCTACCGCCTGGCGCCGTATAAGGCCCAGTAGTTGTTATCCTGTTCCCGGCATTTTCAAATCCAACTAGGGTTGCTAATCTTGCATTAGAAGTACATACTCCGCTGAATCCTGTGTAAACGGTTGACCCTGCAGGAGTGTATCTAGTTCCTCTATAGGTTACGGCGGTAATATCAGTTAATGACCATTCGCTAGGAAAAATACTTTGTCCCCAACTGTTGTTAACAATAGTAGGATTTTTTCTTCCTAAGGCAGGGTTTGATGCTTTATTTCTGTGAAATGCACGAATGTAATCAAATACATAACTAAAGTTTCCAGGATTACCAGTATCGTAGTATAAGTTATAAATGTTTGCGCTACGTGCCCAACCTTGTGTATTACCTGCAACTGTTCCGGCAACGTGTGTTCCGTGATCCCCGACACCGTAAGAATATGTACCGTTAGCGCCGTTGCCTATCTCTGCACTATGTTGAAACCAATTGTATTGAATAGCTCTAGAACCTCCAGTTCCGTCGGCGTTTACTGCATACTCTGGATGATTCCATACAATACCATTAGTATCACAAATCACCACATCGACATTATTACCTGTTTCAGTTAGCGTTATAGTGCCAGTCTGTGCAGCAGTGCCCGTGCCGTCACCTTCGTACCCTGTACCTCCCCAGCCTGATCTCTGAGTACCTTCGGCACATCTTAACAGCCCCCAATTTTTCATGGTTCCACTAGTGCTAGGTGACTTGTCCCAAGCTGTACTAGTTTGCTCAACAGCAGTTGTTCCTGCTTGGATACCTAAATAGTATGGAGCAATTGAAATTGTTTTAATTCGTGGATCTTTTCTTAATTCTTCTACTTCTAACTCAGTTAAAAAATAATGAGTATTTCTACTAGTAGTTCTACGGTGTAGACAATCTACACTTCTTAGTAAATCTATATTAGGCGGGCTTTTCCCTTCGGTTTCTAAATCAGCATATAAGCTATCTAAATCTTCGAAGTTATTAACAGTTACAATATATTCTTTTCTTTTAATGTAATCTGATATAGACATGTTATGCCTCTAGTTGTACGACAACAAGTGTTACAGTGACAGTAGAAGTACTACCTGATTTATTAGTTACTCTAACAGGAATGTTAGTAGTCGGAGTACCTTCGTTGTTAAAACCAAATGCTCCCGGACTAATTAAAATTGTACTAGCACCTGTAGTAATAACTTCAGCAATGACTCCGGCTCCTGGCGCAGGATCTACGCCTTCTAGTCTACTGGCATCAGCAGTTCTACTTGTAGAATCGGTATATAATCTTACCCATGATGCAACGCTAGTTTGAATTTTATAAAGCATGTAGCCTTTAAATCCAGTAATATCTATGTTGCCAGATGCATTACTGGCTAACGATGCTGATGTTCCGGCAACACTTGCCCTGCTAGACAATCCACTACCTGCTCCAGGAATCTGCCAAGAACTAGGTCCATATATTTTTATAGAATTTGCAGTTGAGTCATAATACATCATTCCGGATACAGGTGATGCACCAACTGCAGAATTAGCAGTAGCTTCGCTAGCATACGATGGTAGCTGAAGTACACTCATTAATTGTAAAGCAAAATTTCCGTCGGTAGCTATTTGTCGACTAGTAATACTAATACCTTCAATGGCTACATTACCAATACCATTTGATCTAATGGTAATTGATTGATTACTGGAAGTTGATGTAATTAGGCCATCTTGACTTAGAGTCATTCCACCTACGGATAAACTGAAATTATTTCCTATGTTAATGTTACTCAACACAGACATTGTCGATTCGCTAAGTGCCTGTATGCTATTGACTCGCCATACACCTTGTGATGTTAATACTGCTTTTTCTGATAATACACCTGCTGTATTACGAGTATCAAAAGCAAGTTCGCCCGGAACTATTCCTAGTGACACAGCTCCAGAAACTCTAGCAGTTATACTACCGATTGATACTCTATTGGTACCGTCGTGACCTATAAAATTTAAATCAGCAATATCGTCTCCGTTAGCAACAGCAGCTATTGCGAGACCAGTACCTCTTGTTCTTAAAAAATTTAAATTTACTGCATCAGCGGTTGCATGATGTTGTGCAAAAGTAAGCCCACTACCAAACGCACTAGAGTATGAATTTCTAACAATATATACATTACCGTCAACTAGGGTAGTGTTATTTCCAAAACTAGTAGTTGTCGTTGGGCTAATATTTAATTCACCTGTTTTTGTAATATTACCATTAGGATTAATTGTTAAACTAGTGTGTAATATAATGTCGCCATTTCCAGCTGGATCTATATTAATATCTCCATTACCTGTAGAAACAATACTGAAACCGTTGACATCTAATGCACCGCCTAGCTGCGGTGTTGTATCGTTGACAATATCAGTGAGTCCGCCACCGCCACTGACTGTTCCCGGTTTCCATTGACTTGTTCCGCTGTTCCAAACAAGAGATTGACCGTTAGTGGGAGGAGTCGTTGAAGTATCAACATCTGCTAGAGCATTGATACTAGATGTAGTGTAAACTCCGTTAGTAACTGTGCTTGCATTTCCACTAACATCGCCTGTAACATTTCCAACAAACGGATTGTTTGCTGCCACGGTAATAACGTTACCATCATAGCTGACTGTTAAATTTGTTCCTGCAGCAATAGTTCTAAATTGTAATGCACCACCATTTGCAGTTTTAAACACTGGTGCTCCTGCACCTAAGTTAGTTCCGGATATTACTGCAAAAGTGTCTATATAGTCAAAATTGTCATTAACTTTAGTAAACGCAGCCCGTAGATCGTCTCCTGTACCATCGTTTGCATAAGTTCCTAGATTAATATTTTGTATGGCCATATCTCACTCTCATTTACTATATTTAGCTGGTTCTAACTTTTGCTAAACCTAGCATACTTAAAGTGCGTATATAAAACCAACCTATGTCAAATTCCCAGGATTTTACACTTAACTTTGCACTAGCTGGTGCTAGGTGATGATTGTTGTGCAATTCTTCTCCACCAATAATAATACCCCAAGGTACAATGTTCTTGCTAGAATCTTTAGTTTCTCCATTGCGATATCCCCACCAATGCCCAATACCGTTGACAACACCTGCTGCCCAGAATGGTATCCATAACATTTGAATACCCCACACAATTAAGCCCCATGGTCCAAAGAACACAAGATCTATGATCAACATTAGAAGAATACCAAGGCGGCAGTGTGGAGTATAAAGTTTGCGTTCAATCCAGTCATCCGGAGTACCTTTACCGTATTCTATAGTCATACGTGCATCTTTTGCCGCTAGATAATAGTAGTAAACGCCCCTGAAGAATATATTTTTAATACCGTATGTAACTGGACTATGAGGATCACTATCTTGATCTGTAAATCTATGATGCTTACGATGTATAGCGACCCACTGTTTAGTAATCATACCAGTAGTTAGCCACAGCCAGAAACGCATGGTATGTGCAACTATTGGGTTAAACTCCACTGCTCTGTGTGCTTGGCTGCGATGCAGATACAGAGTAACGCAGGCGATAGTAATGTGGGTAAGTAGTAGTGTTATTAAAATTATAGTCATCATGTATTTAACCTACAAATATTCCATGAGTATATACAGAAAAAAATATCGCACTTTAGATAAGGTGCGATATTGGTGTTAAATTACGTGGTAAGGTATTAAAACTAACTATCAGATCCGACCCTATTATAGAATGATATCACGCTCTCTTTAGTATATTTACCGTTCTGTTAGTATCCAATTATGCAGGAGTTTTGCAAACTAAAAAATTGAATTGATTACTATTTGCAGTTCCAACATTAGCCCCTGTAAAAAAATTAACCACACGCCCAGACTCTGAAGTCCAAATATTGTAAGCATGACTTGAAAATACCCACCCATAAACACTTTGAGCATCAGCATAACTTAGCACTGCTGTGAGACTTTGAAGTTCCGCAACAGTAGCGGTTCGCCATGTGCCTGCTGAAAAGCCTAGGCCTGTGAAGTTTGCGGCGTGGGTTTGAGCCTCTGCATAAGTTCCACCAGTGGTCATAGGAGCCCATGTCAAGCCAGCTAGAGTAACATAGCCTGCTGGCAGTAGTGAGAGGCGTCGTCGACGACCAAACTTGAATGAACCGGTGAATGAACTCAACATGTTAGAATCCTGTGAGTTGTCCCAGCACTGTGTAAGTGCCAGCATTGTTTATGATACTGAATGTCACTACATCAGTTCTGTTGGTGCTGGGTGTTGGTGTGATATTGCCCTGCCAGTTTATAGTCTGTGCCACACCTGCAATCTGAACTGCACTAGGATAGTAACCTGTAGCGCCTTGCGCTATGATTATGGTCACTGAGGTAGCTCTATTCCATGTATCAAGTAAATTAGTTAAATTCACAGTCCAGTTGGCATCTGGGCTTGTATGATAAAATAAGTGTCCGTTGGCGCAGTTGTGTGTTACTACACCGGTAGCATCTGCCAAACTACTGAAGAATTCATAGACTCCATTTGCAACAAATAAATCATCAACTACCACATTAGTGCCATTGGATTTACTACCTAGTATCACAGCTCCTACACCACTGCTTCGTCCTATCTCAATCTGTCCATTATTTGCAGAATCAATAATTACATAGCTTTCACCTTCAATGGTCAAGTTCCCAGATATATTTTTTACCACAGCACCTTCGGGCAATGTCAGTTCACCTGTTGAAGAAAATCCCCAACTCTTATAGCCATTTGACAATACTCCAACTGGCACAGGTCCAGGTCCAGTACTTAGAGCCCACCCGATGAGATCATTGCTGGTGTATTTGGCATCACCATCTATGAATACAAACCAAGTGCCGCCTAGGTTTTCTACAGTGACACTACTGTTGTCATTACCTGTATAAAGTGTATTGTTAGTTTTGTTATAAGTTTGATTTACTGGACCATTACCAGCACCACTTAGAGTTAGTATAGCAGTTTGATCAATAGCGTCAAGACTGATACCTTCACCGCTGGCAATGTGGAATCCCATGCCCACACGAATTGTTGTATCGGCACGATCAAATACTATGCCACCATCTTGCGGCAATTCCAGATCGCCATCCTCACCAAACTGCCAACGGCGCAGAGTTGAGTCACTCAAGTTGATGTCAATGTTGATGTTGCCTTCGCTGCGGATGTCTCCGGGTATAGTCACCGACCCGTCTGCACTAAATGTCCAATTCTTTGATCCTCCAGGTGCTGCGCCAGAACCGTTTGATATTATGTTGATATCTGTAACAGAGGTAAGAGCGAGATTGCCTGCAATCGTGCTGACTTCTGCTCCTTGAATTTGAAGTTGATCACCACCAGTTATAGCAGGAAAAGTAACAAAAGGATCGGCAACACCTGGACCACCGACCAAGGTAACTTCAACCCCATCAGTGATCTTTAATTTATCAACGGTAGCGGCAGTCCAATAACCACCTTGATACGAAAGCACATCACCTGCTTGCGGGCTACCAAGATTTACATCAGTGAGGGCATCCAGTCTAATAAACTCGCCATCAGCATGTGCAACAGTGCTGCCATTCCAAGTAAGGCTGCCATTATTATCTACTCCTAGACTATTGCCACCGATGTAGATTGTGTTGTTGCTGACATATAAACTCTTCCAAGGTCTAGCAGCACTGCCTAAATTATGTTCATTAGCGATATTAGGAACAATATCACCTTGCATAGTCAGTTCACTTGCTACAGTAACAGCCTGGTCGATGACAATAGCCGAACTGTCAGTGGTACTCATCGTACTGCCCGTAAATTCAAACGCACCTAGATTTATTCCGCCGTTGTCTAATCCTAATGCAGTGTACAGTTCAGTAAAATTATCATTGACCTTACCGAACGCTGTGCGGATCGGATCGCCGTTTCCTGTATCAGCAGTGCCGGTATTAATTATTTTTTGTGTCATTTTTCGCTCCGATCCTTATCTTTAAACTCTACCAACTGCAACTTCAATTACACCCATTTCAGTGTAGTCTTTGTCTTCTAGTGCTTTGCCAATGATAGTACCTACTCGAGGATCTATGGCCTTGGCAGCATGTCCCACAATACCAGCAGTGGTTAACATATCACCTTTCTTAACACGCCCAACTACCTTACATGGTACACGACCTTGTAGTGCTACTAGTGCTCTAGTTCCTGCTAGTTCAGCATTCATTGAGTAGCCTGGAGCAGTAGAAACAACACCTGCTAGTCTTGCATCACCAAAGACGTTTGTAGTTGTAGTTTCAGCAGTGCCGCCAAATATCAACACAGTGCCTGGTTCGTATTCCTTGTCTGCTGTATAATATTCAGCCAAGTCAGCAAATCTTGCCTGTGTTGCTGTTGTTGTTAATACATTAGTACTGGCATTGTAGGTCATGTTAGAATTAACTCTAACACCTTGATTACCACTAGTAGCAGTTACAAAAGTTACATAGGCTGTAGCAGAAGTTGTATCATTAGTAATTGCCACGTTTGTAGAACTGGTTGCAGCCAATGTTGCATTTGTTCCCGGAGTCCACTGTCCTTTATAGGTCACAGGAGTTGAGTTATCTGCACTACCTATACCGCTGATCAGTTCAGTACCGCCTGGTGTTTTAACAACTAGTGTTGAACCTGAGTATGCTAATACAGTGTTACTATTCAATTGAATTGCTTGTACGTCAATAAATCCAGCTTCAGTTGACGACTTAGTTCTAACTAGAGAATTTGCAGAACCGTTGGTTGTGATAGCAGATATACTAAATGAACTTGCTACTTCGCTAGCACCTTTAGTAAACGTATATGCATATGGTTGACTTAGTGTTGCCGAAGCATTAAATTCATTCCAGGTTCCCTTCTTAAGAATTGACTCTGCTGTAAGTTCTCTAGGATACGTTGCGCTGCCAGTGAAGTTACCCAGTACTGCGCCATTGCCAATATTGGCAATTTCAGTTACAGCAACACCACCTGCTTTAATACCGATAAATCCTGCACCGTCGTCTTCAAAGTTAGCACTGTCAAATTTTGCAATACCTTTTACTGCCGCGCCTGATGTATTAGCAGTTGCATTAGTTAATGACAGTTTGCTCTGTTGAATAGCAGCAGTTGGACTAACATCAGCGTTAACAATGACTTCTGGTGCAATCTGCATGTCAAGTCTAGCATTGTTTACACCTATAACTGTTGCTCCAGCTGCGTGTGTAGTTGCAGTTGTAGTCTTAACGCCTCTAGTTACGCTGTCAAATCTATTAGAAGCTAGTGTTACACCAGTATAGGTAAACAGTTCGTTACCTATCTGAATAGTACCGCTTGTTGGGAAACCAGTTATGTCAGTAACAACAATACCGTTACTAACGTTAATTTGACCTACATCAACTATCCCTGAGTCAATAGTTGGGAAACTAGTTACACCACCTACTAGAGTAGTTGTATTCACACTAGTGTACTGTGAAGTAATGTCTCCACCGAACGACGCAGTTGTGACTGACTTGTTACCGCCTGTAGCAATAACTACTTCACCAGTAATGTTGTTTGCACATACCATACTACCCGAAGCAGTTGATAGTGTCACTGCCGAACCGCCTGGTGTTAATGATACAGTGAATGTAGTTCCACTAGGTTTAGTCTTAACATAGTATGTTAGACTTCCGCTAATACCGCCAAATGTTGTACCCGTAAATCTAATTGGCTGTCCTATTACTAGGTATGCGGTTGTATCACAGGTAATTAAATTAGTTGTAACTGTAGTATTAGTACATGTTGCTAATGTTGCGCCAGTTAATATACTAACATCAGTTAATTCTGATAGTTCATCATTGAGTCCAACTTGCGTGTCAACATAGGCTTTTGTAGCAGCATCAGTTGAGGAACTAGGCGCACCTATGCCAATGATTTTATTGCCGCCCATGCTAAGATTACCGACCATAGCCAATTGACCGTTTAGTGGTAAGTACCCCGGTCCGATCAAGTTTGGTGTTGGAATCAGGCCACCACCATGATCTAAGCCTAGACGTTTATCGATATATCCGCGAATAGCCGACTGCACTGGAACAGTGTCAGCAGCATTGTTGGTCATTGTGTTATCTGTGGAGAACTCGCTAACAGTAACACCACGTTTAAATCCAATACCGTCTAAGTTACTCAGTGCAATACTTGCTGAGAACGTAACAGTACCAGTACCCTGGTCAACTGTAAAATAAGGTCCTACACGGAATACACCGTCCTGGTCTGTAGTTACATAGAATACACGGCCTTTATTAGTTTCAATAACTTCGTTTTCTTGACTAGGTTCTTGACTTGGGTTACCAAAAATAGTTGTTGGATAGTTGCTGGTGTTAAATCCGCCGGTGCCTATATCTAAGAAGTCATGTCCAGTAGCTCGACAAGTTGAAATTTTAATAGTGACAGCCCCAGTAGATCCGCTCGGCAAACCTGCACGTAGTGTCCTTGATTCGTCATCTGGAAATACTTTATTAATGCCACTAGCTGTTTGACTGTAATTATTGTTATCGCTATAGTCAACAAATGATATATACGCAGGAACAAGTCCGGCTGCTGCTACATACTCTGTAATTCTATGTATTTTACCATTCCAAGCAAATGCTAATGTTCCTGAATTTAATAAATCACGTTTTGCCGCGTTTTCTGATCCACTAATATCAATGACAGCAATCTTAGTATCGCCGATGGTGCCGCCCATCGTCTTGGCCCCATTGTCGGGATCAACTGTTAACACTTTGTCTGCATCACTTACTGGTTTTAAATATGAAAAACTAGTATCAATGGATAATACCGCTTGATTGGCAGGTAATACCGAACCGTCGGCTAACGATAACCCATATGCAATAACACGTAGGATGTCCGGACTAGTTGCACTGAATTCTAAAGCAGTACTAGGTCTAGTTGGGTTAACGTTGTCGATGCTGTCAAATCTAAAGTTTTGTAAACCTCTAATGATCAGATTAGTATGATCCGATAACTGTGAAGTAAGACCGTTAGCTTCCCTGTTATCGTTAGCATTAGACGTAAGTCCAATTAATAATACTTCTTGACCACCGTATATATTACCGGTGACTGTGGCAGTACCAGTGCCTGTTCCCACTGCGGTAGCCGTGAATACTGTGCCTACAGTATTGCTAGACGAGCCAATTAGCGTAAAGTTTGTTGATCCACTACCTGTGCTGACAATAGTATAAACTTTGCCTCTAACAAAACTGCCAGCTGTTATAGTTGCACCTGTAGCAAATGTACCGTAAGATGTGCTAACTACAGGAGTAACTAGAGTAGGATCAGTGTACAATTCTAATTGAGATGAACTTAATCCAGCAGTTGACACCTTAGCATAGTACAAACCAGTGATCTGTGTCATGCCTGCTATGTCACTAATATTGACAAGATCCCCGTCATTGTAATGATGTGCAGCATCTAATGTTACTTTTGCAGGACTTGCTTTAGTGATCGCAGTTACGGCATAGGTAAATCTTTCATACGCAGTACCACCGTAGTAGGCAGTTCCCGTCCCTGTCCCTACGCCAGTTGCAACAAATTGTGTGCCTGGGTTGTTGTTTGCTGCACCATGTGACCCTGAAAAATCCGTAGTGCCAGCAGTGATAATTGTATATCTACGACCTGTTACAAAACCTCCAGCAGCCACAATGCCAGGTTTAACAAATGCAGTGTATGCTGAAGAATTAACACCTGTAGTTAACGTGCTATTTGAATATAATTCAAACGTATTATAAGTCAAAGGCTTAACGTAATATCTATTATTGTTAAGCTCAGTCATTCCTACAACATCGCTGATAAAAATTCTATCTCCTTGATAGAATTTAATTGGGGACTCTATAGTACCACCTGACAGATATGTACTATATACTGTAGAATCTACTGCAGGAATTAATGTATCATCAGTATAGATAGCAAATTGATTAGCAGCATAGCCACTAGCCTTAACGTAGAAACTAGCGCCATTAATCTGTGTCATGCCAACTACACCAGAGAGAGACACAAAATCTCTATCAATTAATCCGTGACTGCGAGTAGCCGTTCCTGTTCCTGATCCAACACCAGTTGCATTAAATGTTGTACCTTCTGTAACACCTTTCATTGCCACTGCACCCAGTACTGATTGACTAGTATTTACAGTATAAGTCCCAATACCGCCTGTACCACTGCCTAATGCAGTAATTCTAGTACCAGCTGTAACTCCAGAACCTGTTAGGTACATACCAACTTGAACAGTACCACTAGTCGGGGCAACTGTTACATTAAGAACAGTGCCAGCACCGCCTGAGCCGTTGCTAATTGTAGCAGTGAAATCTGTTGACCCTGCGCCTATAGTTGGCCAAGCTGTATTACCGCCTGACAATATTGTATAGGTTTGTCCCGCTATAAAACTTCCGGCAGATACTGTACCAGTAGTAACTGTTACTACAGCAGGATCGTTTCTAGTAATATTAGTCACAGTCAATGGCAAGTATTCACTGTTAACTGTGACCACACAAGGATTAGCAGTAGTTGCATTGGTAATTCGATAATTGTAAGTACTCGAGTTAATACCAGTTCTAGTTGCTGTTCTTAATTCGTATCTACTTGTCGTGTCATCGGGATGGATAACTTCAACCTCACTGACACTATTAGGAATATATGAATATCTCTTTAAGTAAAATGAAATATCATTTTTTAAATTTTTGTTACTAAAATCATCGAATCGATAAATCTTACCTACCTGTGTCATGTTTTCAAATAACGTAACTTGATCAGGTAATTCTGTAGGATCAGCACCTTCGGATCTTAAACCATATGTACCGTTCGCATTTGATCCTGCAACTGAACGAATCTGTCCACCGTTGCTGGCAAAATATGCAGTGTGACAGTAATAGGTAAATGTAGAAACTTGTTCAGTCAAACCTGCATTGTGTGCAAGAATTCCATAACCTAAATCGTTAACCTGTGTGTAATCGTTGGCCAACATTGAACGATTGCCCGGAGTTTCTAAAATGATATCTAAGTTTCCATTACTCCACGGAGTGGTTGCGTTAAGTTCGATTACTGTAACACCAGTAGTACCATTCCAACTGACAATGTTGTCAACTTGATATCTAAATCCGGCATAGTAGAACGATGTGGGAGCAATAGGTCTACGACTAGTTAATCCACTTAAGGTTAAAAATAATCCAGAAGTGCTGGTAATTTTAGCAGTTAAACGTCCACTGAACCCATCAATAAACATACCGCCGCGGAATGCCTGTTTATTCACACTTGCACAGAAGCTAGCACTTTCCTGAACATATGGAGATTTACTACCAATTTGTCCTGCAGGATCAAGTACACACATAAATCCGCCATGACCTTGACCAGTAATGTTACTGATACGTACAGCATCATTAAACATGAACATGTCAATTTCTGTATTATTCTTTGGAGGATTATACGCAACATCAAATGCAAATGTAACACTGCCTACTAGATTAGTAATGACCGGGTCAACCCCTGCTTCTTTGGTAATAGATAGATCTCTAATCTGTGTAACAGTTCCGCGCTTTGGCGGCGATGTGGACACTGTTAGTAATACATTATCAATTATTTCTTGTGCAACTGTATTAATGTAATTAATAGCTGCAATATGTTCAACTTCAGTCAATCCGAGATTAGTGGTATAGTATTTTGATGCAGCATCTACAACATTAGCCTTGCCCCCGGCAATCAAGTCTGCAACAATCGCATCAGTAATTAGACCAGCATCTCTTGATAATAAATCTTGATTAACAGCTCCTACTCCTGGGTACACTAACATGTATTCAACTACTTCTGCTTGTATAAATTTTCTGTTAATTTCTAAAAGTTTGGCAGCGTTTACATACTCACCCGGATTAGCGTAACTAGTACCAACATTGTATGCAGCCTGTGTATTCGTTAAGTAATGGTAACCATATTTTGGACTAGAGAACGCACCAAATGCAGATGTCAATGCTGTTAGACCTGTTGTAATTACTGTAGCAATATCGTCTAGTAATCCGCCAACTTTTGTAACGGCCGCTGTTTCCCCATTAGCAGCAGTGATAGTTTGAGTTTCAGATGCTTGTAAAGATGCATATGCAGTGTTTAATAAAACATAATTAACAGCAATATTTTTAAGTTGTAGTACTGCTGCAGATGTCTGTGCTTCTTGTCCTGCATTTTTAAAAATTGCACCGTTATAGTATAAACTTGCCGTGGTAAAACTTTCAGCATTGCCGCCGTATTTTACGTCAGCAATTAGTGCATCAACAATTAACCCAACATCTTGAGAAAATAGGCTGTCATTATAGGTAAATGCAGCCCATATTCCTGTGCCAATTCCAATTTGTTGATTAATCCATGCAATAACTTCTTTCTTTAGATAATCTTTATTGAATGTTAATAATTCAACTGCATCCGGATAATTAGTTGCGGCAAGATCCAATCCGTCAAAGCTGGTATCTCTATAAAAATAAGTTTCAATCCAAGGACTTTGGCTTGCACGATCTTTAGGACGTACAATACATCTACGGAAATCATCTCCTCGGATAGTTACGTTAGCCGGAACTCGTATTGGTAGATCTTCATAATAAATTCCACTCTCAACTCGAATAGTAACCTGTACATTTTTGTTTGCTTCGGCAAATTCTAATTCTTCAGTTAGATCAAAGTTTTGTGGAGAAAGTAAATTACATGTAATTGTATCAAAGCCTGAAGCAGTATTATCGTTGTAATTTACAATTCTACCGACAGCCCCTGATCTAATTCCTCGAATCAATTTACCCGGGATAATGTCAATGTTAACCGGATCACCTTGATCAACTCTGGTTCCACCGTTGTCGAAAGTAATAACCACAACTCCAGTACCATAATCAATTTCCGGAGCGGAACTAACACCATCATTAAGTACATCAATTACAATGTCAAATTTACTTTCAACTGCTGATCTGCGTGTTGAATTTGGAGCAGAATAAATGCTGTTCTGTCTTGAATAAACTGATTGATAAGAAGTAGGTGGGCTTGTTTCTTGTAAGACGTAATCAGTAAGAACTTTTGCGTATTGAATACCGGCAGCAGTTTCTACTAATTGTGATCCAGAAGCGACTCTTGCACTGACATTCTTAAAATATGATTTACCAGCATTAACTGATTGATAGTTGCTGTCAGTTAGTATGTCAATAAGAACAGCATCAATAATATATCCTACATCTCTAAAACACAGATCTTGATCATATTGAAGAGTGGGGTATGTAGTATTAATGAATCCAATTACTTCAGCTTGGATATACTCTTTATTAAGAGTTAATAGGTCTTCAACATCGATCCAGCTGGCATTGCCGCCACTAAATGCAACACTTTGTACTTGACTGTTAGTTGTTTCTCCGGCAACAGTGTGAGCAATACGCTGTCTATACGGACCTGGTTCATTTTCGTAAAGCTCAATGACCTCTTCCGCCTTACGACACGCAGCACCTACTGTGGCATATGCATAGGCAAAGGCAGCACCTTCTTTACCTTCGGGCGTATTAGCCTGTGTGTCATCTCCCGAATTTGCCACAAACAAATTAAATTGGCTGGCAAAACTGGAATTATCAACATAATACTTTGTAGCTGCCTGCAGATCGTCTGCGCCGTTTGGAGTGCCTGCACCTGCAAGTGGTCCAGGGTGATCATCTAAGTACAGTGGCCCAGTCATTGTATCGCCTTGTCTGCGTACAGTACTCTTACGAGGCAATGCTTCGTTACTTAGATAATTTCCCGCAAGATTAGTATCTAAATATGCATCAACTAGTGTCTGTGTACCAGTACCGCCCGATACAGTAATTTTATCTACACCACTTCTAGCATCATCGGCACTGTAGTGTACACTTACATAGTTGTCATCAACATATTTTAAATGGTACACAGGTGTTGCAACACCGCTGCCGGATCCGGCACCTATTGCAGTAAACACAGTAGAAAGTTCGTTGTTTAATGCACCTATGCTAGTCCAAACAGTTGAGCCTACTGTATTAATTTTATAAGTTCTTCCTACAACAAAACTCCCTGCATTTACAGTTTCAGCGAGTCCTACAGCATTCGTCCCTGTAGAGTTATAGGTAAATGCAATACCATCAGAGCCAGAATCAAATCCATGGTTTGGCAGATTCATATTACCACCAATATATCCGGATATAGCTCTTGTATATTCGGATTGATTTGCAGGCTCATCTCTTACACGCAGCTGGCCAGCAGAACTGCTGCCACCGCCACTTTGAAGATATCTGCGATCCGCATAACCTTTGGTAATAACCAATGCATCTGCTGTAATAGTAGTGCCGTGTGTAGTATTGAATAATAACGCATTTTGAACACTAGGATCCGCAGCTCGACCTATAGGCAAATTCTGTGCATCTAATGGAGAACCTAACTTTGGTCTAGGATCCGAAATTACCTGGCCGCCAGACGCAGTAATAGTAACACCGTCTTCACCATTTGGATCTATAATGATACCATCGCCTGCTACGAGATCTTTAGCTAATACTTGATCTCCTAGATCATTAACGATGAATATTTGATTGCTGGTATATGTATTAGGGAAGTCATCTAAGTTTGTAGAAGAAATAAAATCCCCAGAACCAAAAACTGCGTATAAATCTCGAAAGTTTTCGTTAACTTTACGGAACGCTTCACGAATACTATCGCCAGTGCCGTCATTGCCTTGTACGCCAATATCAATTTTTTGTCTTGCCATTTTATACCTCTAAGTGATCAACGTAGTCATCTGCTACTGAAAAACTAGATCCGCAGCCGCAGGTCGTAGTTGCGTTGGGATTCGTAATTGTAAATGAACTTCCCATAAGTTCGTCTTTGTAATCTATTTCAGCACCCTGTAGATACTGCATACTCATAGCATCTACAAGCACTTTAAATTCGTCTAGAGGAATTTCAAAGTCATCTTCGTTTGTTACTTCGTCGAAGGTAAAACCATAGCTAAATCCGCTACATCCTCCCCCTTGAACAAATGTACGTAATGCTAGTTTAGGATTACCTTCTTCGTATAGAAGGTCTTTAATTTTTAATCTTGCTGAGTTGGAAATTGTTATCATATCAATATTTACCTTTTAGTTTTGTAACCCTAATGTAAATACATGATGTTTATCACAACAGAGACAGAAATCACAGTCCACACTAGGACCAGCAAGCTAGGAGTAGAGCACCAATATAACCGCATTCGAACAGTAGCAGTGTTTCGTTGTGATAACTGTGGGGAAGGATTTCGTAGACTGAAAGAAAAGGTCAGTCCCAAGAGGCTGAACAACAATTACTTTCACTGTTGTGAACACTGTGATGCCAAACGTTTCGCCCAAAAGAAAGGCGTCGAGCGACGCCTAATATGGGATATGCCAGTATCAAGTACTGCGGATATCAGCCGACTCTAGGAAACGCACACATCTTACCGTTCTTGATCAGTTTAGAAATAACAGAGTTCATATGGCGCTGTTTATTTTTTTCTGGGCTAAGAGCAAAGATACCTGTCTTATTTTCTTTAGCAGATTGGCCGCCTTTCTTTCCACCGATACTTCCTGCTCTAGATGCATGTCCTAATTTGAAACCGCATTTACCTTCTTTGTTTGCTTTAGTAGCGGCCAACGATGCAAGACGACTTCTCTCTTCTGGGGGTATTGAATGTCTTCCAGAGATTAATAAACACGCGGCCCAATCACCTTGGGAGTAGTGTATATCATAGTGTTCCTGCCAAGTGACAAGTTTAAGATTATTAATATCATTATTAGAATGGTGTCCGTCGATATGATGAATCTCCATACCTTCTGGAATTTTTGTTCCGTGATATTGTTCGTAAATTTTTCGATGTTGTTTAGTTTCGTATTTTGCCATTGTCGTGTTCCCACGAGTATTTAGCTAAATTAGATTCTTGCACTCACTATGTCCCAGTTAATAATCTTCCATTGATTTTCTAGGTATTTCTTTTTATCACTTTGGTAGTCTAAAACCCAAGAGTGTTCCCACCAATCAACTAAAAGTACAATATCACTGCGTATTTGATGATTAACGATAGTTTTGATCTCACCGTTACGTGCTAGGTAGACCCAACCTGAGCCTTGTATTCCCATAGCTGCTTTGGCAAACTTCTCTTTAAAGAGATCAAAGGTCTTATGGTGCTTGTTGATAAACTCTAGAGCTGCACCTGTAGGTGCATTTGACCCTGCATACTTTTTATATTGCGGAAATAATATGTTGTGCAAGTATGCACCAGCTTCGTTAAAATCAGCATCTCCTTCGCCCGCATTATAACGATCAACATAGCCTTTGGCTAGTTTAGCATAGTGATAGTTCATTGTTTCCAAACTAATGCTTGGATCTAAATCTTCTCTGTGATAAGGAAGTTTAAACAATTCCAGGGTTTTTGGGGTATTTGATTCTTGTAACATACTCCACCTGATAAAATTATAGCTCATAGTTGTATTTAGCCCGCTATTTTAGTTATAAATAAAACTCCAAGGAGGAACATAGAATGTTCAAGAAAATCGCAGAATTCTTCACAGGCAAAAAGCCAGAAGCAGCCCCAGAGGCACCATACAAAGTAGAAACAGCACCGGTTGAAGCAGCCCCTACTTCAGCAGTTGACGCAGTGGTAGTTGTTCCAGAAGCTGTAGTACCGTCAGGGATAGTTGAGCAAGCGCCAGTGACTGCACCAGTACCTTCCCCAACTAAGAAACCACGTGCTCCAGCGGCTATTAAAAAGCCACGTGCTCCTAAAGCAAAGTAAGAGCCTTAGCCTGTTCGTATAACGTACGGCTGGCTAGATTTTTACCTTTACTTTCGCACATGATATCATGTGTGTTTAGAAAGCCCAGTGCCCACTCATTTGTTGCTGTATTCCAGTAAAAATCAGAGTGTGCTCTGAGCTTTTGTTTTTTGTAGCCTTGTGATAATAAACCTGCATGGTCTGGCACAATAGTAGCGTTGTGATCAACTAGATAGTCTTCACGACTAACACTATAATGCATAGTAGGGCGTAGACCGCGCCAGCTATCCACAACACGTTTAACACGGTCATCAGTCGGCTGTATGTACTCCCCTTCTCGGATCCAATGATGGTGTACATCAAGCACAGTAGGGACAATATCACTAAGAGAAAGGCAATCATTTAAACCCCAGGCGTTTTCTTCGTTTTCAATGGTAATGCAGTTTCTTGCTTCGGGGGTAAGCTGTTTGTAGGCAGCTCGAATGCCTTCGGGACCGAGTTTACCCGAGATGTGTACGTTGATTTTAAAATCCTGGAAGGATTTACCGTAGCCCATCCACCTGACCATATCTGCATGATATTCAAACTCCTCAATTGATCGTTCTACAATACCTGGGTTGCAACTTGCAAGCACAGTAAACTGACCGGGATGCATAGACAACCTAATGTTATTCTTGCGAGCCACATCTCCCACGGCTCTAAATCCTCTTTCACAATATTCTCTGGTAGCAGGAAGCCGCCAAAACCAGCTCCAATCCTGCTGAGTATACACAGGTAGTATATCGCTACTGAGTCGTACCATTCTAAGATTTTCATCAAGGGCTCCCACCTTTTCAACGAGCTTGCGAGTAGCTTCAATGTTACCTACCATTAGGTCCCATAGACGTTGTTCAGCTACTTCTTTGCTCTGTCTATTTAACCACGCAACGGTAGTAGAGCCAGTATTATATTGTTTAGCATCATCTTTTTTATCAATGCCGTTGACCTGTTCAGGGTGATCAATCCATTTGCAAGCAAAACCGATCTTCTTCATAATATACAATCAATAAAAATGGACATAGTATATTATAACACCATGTCCATTTTTTGTCAAGGCTTAGATCCAATTTTGAACAACTATTAGATCTTCAACTTCGCTAGGTTTTGGGTCGCCGTGGAATACTAGAATATTAGTACTGCCATTTATTACAGGACTAGCCCGTTCTTTAAATCTACGCTGATTTCCTACCTTTATAAGATCAGTTCGATCTCGAACTTCCCATTTATAACTTTGTATCCATTCTGTAGGCCAAAATACAAATCCAGTTTTGATTTGACTAAAGATCCAATCTTGGTCTCCATGCATACGTTTAGTTTGACTAAGATCTTTAACAAGGTTATCCCATACATAGTTGTGGCTACCTTTTTCAAATCTAAAAACACTGCTGTTAAATTTATTCCAATCTTTAATCATTGATCTATTGAAGTCTCTAATGATACAAAATTTGCCTGGTTGAAAATCCCAAAGTGAATCTATATTTTTAATTACAACAATATCTAAATCTAAGAATAGGATAGTTCCATTAATAGGTAATTCACTGCTAAACACCCAAGGTTTGTACCACCAGCCCGATACGCTGTATTTTGGTATAGGAATAACTGTAATGTTTGGATCAAGCCCGTCGGCATTTTCTGTTATACATGCAAACTTAAAAGGCACGGAAGAATGCCTAGTAGTCATGTTGTATAACTTGTTAACATACTCGGCAGAATATTTTGTGCCGTGTTTAAGACAAAGGATCCACTTATCCATTTACTAGCTCATGTATATTTTTAAGTTGTGTTAACAGATTTTCTAGCTCATTAAGGGGAATCATATTAGGTCCATCACTAGGTGCCGAATCTGGATCCTCATGAGTTTCGATGAACACTGCACTTACTGATCCTGTTGCAACCGCTGCTCGGGCAAGGTAAGGCACCATCTTGCGATCACCACCGGATACAACTCCCAGGCCGCCTGGTTGTTGAACAGAGTGTGTACAATCAAAAACTACAGGATAACCAGTACTTTCCATAATAGGTAATCCACGCATGTCAACTACAAGATTGTTGTATCCATGAGTAAATCCTCTTTCACATAATAATATATTTTTGTTTCCTGTACTGGCAATCTTTTCAGCAACATTCTTCATATCGTGAGGTGCAAGGAATTGTCCCTTCTTAACATTAATTGTTTTGCCAGTTTGGCCAGCCGCAAGTAACAGGTCAGTTTGTCTGCATAGAAATGCAGGAATTTGAATTACATCAATACCTGCATCTGCAACTAGCTGTGCCTGATAACTTTCGTGAATGTCTGTAAGTACCGGAACACCGAAAATATGCTTAACAGCATTGAGAATTTTTAGACCTTCGTCAATCCCAATTCCGCGCTTTGTACTAACACTACTGCGGTTAGCTTTGTCAAAACTACTTTTGTAGATAAAAGGAATACTGAGTTTATCTGCAATTTCTTTAATAGAGCCGGCCATTGTTTGAGCATGAGCTGCACTTTCAATCTGACATGGTCCGGCAATTAAGGCAAGTGGTTTATTCTTGCCTATTTCTATATTTTTTATTGTAATCACGCAAAGAGATCCTCATTCCATTCACGGTGTCCTTCTCGATAAGCCATATTAGCCTGTGTTTCACGTACTTCTACACGATAGCACCACAAGCGTTTGCTTTCTCCCTCTCCCCACATGTCCGGGATGTAAACTCCGTTGACATATTTGTAAAGCATGTCTGCCAAACTCTCACATCCTACTCTAGGTAAGATTGTAAGTTTAGCCAGCTTACGGCGTTCCATTTCTTTGTAGAACTCAAGTTCCGGATCATCCTGAGATACTAATGTAGTATGATCGAATTGATCTTCTAGGATCTTTTTAAGTTCTTTTAGACCACCATAGTCTGCCGCCCAATTGCGGACATCTAGGTCGTTGGTGCCAAAGTAAAATTTCATACTAAATGAATAGCCGTGATTTAGATTACAATGACTATCGGCACGCCATTGGCGATAAGCGCAAGGGAATGCATCGATATACTCTTTGGTGCTGGTGTACTTGTATTGTACTGTTTGTAGATTTGCCATCTCTAGTCTCCTTTGTAAGGTAGCAAGTTTGACGACATGCAGAATTTATAAAGCGGGGTGAATGACGTTAAAAGACCGCTAACAGTAATTATACTATATCGTAGACAATTGTCAAGTTCTTGATAGCCAACCAGCTGTCTGGAATTCGCCAATCTTGTTGTTGATGTTGTATAAACTCTATTTGACTATAATAATTAAAAACTTTTGCCAGTTGGTAAATCCAAAAGTCTGGCATGACTTTTTTGGAATCTGTTTTAGAATAGTTAGATGTACCTTTGTAAAAATTATTAACTAACCCGTCTACACTCCAAAGATCAAAACCTAACAAATGTATTTGTTGTGGCAACATCATCGATGCTAACAATACTGCATAAGGACCACTGTTCCAATGAAACGGTTTGTCTACTTTATCAGTCCCCTCAAATGGTAAATCTGGTAAAGACCGCACTCGATCACTACACCATTCCTTATACCAGTCTTGCCTAGTATAGACTGCACTATTAGTCACAGCATCATTTCTAAGTATTTCTTCAACCATGCGTCGATCTACAGCTACAAATCTATCACAGTTAAAATCTCTGTGAACTGCGTTGCAGCCTATTGTTAGATCTTTTATTTGATTAAGGGCGAAAGTTCTACGACTTTCGCCGTTACCTATAACCCAGATATTCACTTATTGTCTTGCAATAGAACCGAATGGTAACCACGCACCTGGACTACCTGCAGTTACACATACCCATCCAATGTAGTCGGTTGCTTTTGGATCGGTGTTCCACACAATATCGCCTTTGTTGTAATTTCCCAGTGTAGGTTTACTATCGCCTGTGGTAAATTTTTTGTTATCAAAACTTACTGATCCTGCTACTGTTAAACTTACATCTTCTTTGGGATTTGCAACACCAACTGCTAATTTACCATATACAGATACAGTTCTGTTATTATTATCGGAAGTACCAATAGTAATGTCAGCGCCTAATTTTAACTCACTAGTGTTACCTCTGATAACATTAAATTCGTCAGTGACTGTTAGATTATTTTCGTTGACGGAGAATTTTCCAATTTCAATTTTACTAGTAGACAGCGTTCTAGTTACCGCGGCATCGCCTGCTACTTGTAATTCAGTCAGCACACCTAATTTTTTAAGACTACTTTCTACAACAGTTGATCCTAGCATAGTTTTACTTAGAACCATTTTGTTTTCAATTGAGAAATATTTTTCTGGTGCTAGATCAATTATCTCTGTTGACCAAATTCTGTCAGGGTCGGCATAATATATGAATTGTTTATTAGGTTCAAACGGTGCTGACCAAACCATGCCTTTTCCGTAGATACTGTCTGTATCAGAAGCTTTAAACACTACCGGACTAGATCTATGTGTAATGACCTCGTCGGCATAGATTTTTCCATGCACTCTAACATCGCCACTGTTTGAAATTGTTATTCTTGCGGTATTATCGGTGACAATTTCTAAATTATCGTTTGTGTTTGTACCAATAACTGCTGTACTGGCTTTTGTGCTGCCGATAACAATACCGACACCGTTTTCGTTAATACCTAGAGCCGCCGCCGGGGAGTCTGTGTTAATACCAAATCTATTAAGATCGCTAACAGCATAGGCAAACCCGCCAAACTCGGCAGTGCCTGCTACAATTAAAGATTTAAGAATACCTACTGTTTTTAAATTACTTTTAGTAACAGTAGAACCTAATTCAGTAAAAGACAACACCAAAGTGTCGTTAATTTGATAACTTAATTCTTCTGCAAGATTAACACTTAGATCAGTCCATAATGTAGAATCTTTGTATGCTAGTGTTTTACTCTTGCGCCCGTCGGTCCATTTAATACCCTTGCTATTAACATCGGTAAAATTGCCGCCGGCAAAGGTTAATGATCGTTTAGGTTCGACTATATCAACAGTAATTTTACCGTTGGTTATAACGAGTGTTTCTTGTGTAGCAAGGTCGTTAATTCCTTGAGTACTAAATTTTAACGGTTCGAAAATGTTTAAGGCCATGGAAATACTCTCTTTTGAGTATTTATCCACGGCCCTAATTGTTTTATGCTACTTTAAGAAGAAGAGTCTCTTCGTTTAAACGACCGTTCATTTTAGTATCTACGGCGTTAATATCTTCTAAGAACTTGCGTAGCACTACTTTACCAGCCGCTTTAAAGGCCGCCAACTGTTCTACAGGCTTGCGTAGAGTCTTTTGTACAGATTTCATTTCACTAAAACCCGTAATTGTAGTGCCTTTAACGCCAAGTTCTTTAAACTCCTCAGCAACATACTTGCCCAACTTGCGTGTTTTACTGTTAAACACCCACAGTTCCTGAGCACCAATAATGTCTGCAGGGTTAACACTAACCAACTTTAGGGGCTCGTCAGTTTTCTTAAATTTAAGTTTAGCAACAAGTTTGTCTTTGCTAACTGCTTTAGTTTTGCGAGGCTTTTTGTTAACTTTGGCTTCTTGCATGAGCATGTTACAGGCTGATTCAATCTCTTGTAAAAATGCAATAAAGTTCTTGATCTGCTTACGAGTACGGTGCTTGTAACCTTCTTTCAACTGTTCATCACCTTGTCCGCTAGCTAGCTCATTTAGCTCTGCAAGATCGCCTGCATAGAAGTCACGAATGATACGTGCGTGAGCTGCCTTTGCGCCTTTACCTTTGAGCAAGTTAAGCATCTTAAATGCTTTCGGGTCAAAGTTTTCTGGATCAGCTTGATAGCTCTCGTAAGCGTCTTCGATCTCTTCAGTCATTAACAAGGCTGCATCGCGAGTACGTTCTTGAATGCTAGGGGTATAAACTGCAGGCTTGTCATCGACTACAACTGCGTCTTCATCAATGTCGTTTTTGCCTTCATCAATAATCTTGGCAATTTCTGCACCCAACCAAGTGGCAGTGTCACGACCGTTGTTAAAGTCTGGACGTGTGCTTTGCATACCTTTGAGCAAGCAGGCAGCAATTGAGCCAACAGTCAACGAACAACGATTGTCTTTGGTTTTCTTAAAACTTTGGATAGTCGTTTTGTCGTAACCATTTTTACCCATCCAATCAATAACTTTAACTTTGAGTTCTTTACCGCTGGCTTCCATACGATAGTACTTCATAGCACTATGGAAGTAACGCAGAAACTGATTCTCGTCCCATGCTTCGCAACCAACCCAGCTTGGACTGTAGTCACGTTTGGCTTTTTCACGAAGTGCGATAGATTCTTTTTTGAGTTTAGTTGCCATTTAAGTGCTCCTTTGCGTTAAACAATATGTATATTATACAGTCAATCTACTTATATGTCAACGGATTTTTAGCCAAAAGAAAAACCCTAACGTGCCAGGATGATCAATCCGCAGAGGTTAGGGCCGTGTTATTTTACTTCTTAGCTGGTTCAGCTTTCTTTTCTACTACAGGCTTGTCAATTTTTGGCATTTCTTTTGGCTGTTTCTTGCACTCAGTCTTGTCTGCATTGGCCTTGTCTTTGCAGTCAATATGAGCCGATTTTGGTACACGTACTTCTACAGTTTTGCCATTGGCTTTAACATCTTTAGTTTCGCCTTCTGGCTTCTTTGCTGGTTCGCTAGCTTGTGCTAGACCTAACGATAATCCTAATACTAACGCGGCTAATAATTTCATAGCAGTCTCCTTTTGATTATTTATTTACACAAAAAGCCCAGGGCTATTAACCATGGACTTCTCTGTATTTTGCTAATGCAATTTGTCTAGCTAGCCATAATCTAAATTTTACATGATCTGATAGGTCATCATCTTCAACGACTTTACCAAATTTTGTTGCTTGTCGATTACGACCAAAAGTGACTTCGTCGTCAACTTCAAAGTCACTATCGTCTAGACCCTTTGGATTACTTCTTAGCTGGCTCTTTCTTGTCGTCTTTCTTAGCAGGCTCACTTTTGGCAGGCGTTGCTGGCGCAACAACTGCTGGTGCTGGTGCTGGTGCTGTAACAGCAGGCTTGGCATCAGCTTTCTTTTCTTCTTTTTTAGCGGCAGGTGCTTGAGCAAATGCAGTGGCAGCAAACAAGGTTGCGATTAAAGTTGCGATCAATTTCATGATAAAGTTTCCTTTTAGGTTATGTAGAAATTTATATCCTACATATATATAACGCGGTAGCCCTAAGATTCGTTGACACAGTTTGGCAAATTAAGTCCAAAGACTGTCACGAGCTTTAATCAGACGAATCATCATAGCTTCGTCTTCTGCCGCATAGTCTGCTTCAATCTTCTGTAGCAGTTTATGTGATCGTGTGCTAAGTTCTTCAAGTTCGGGAGTCTTTTTGCTACCAAATAGTCTGCCATCGTTGAGTTCGCGAGTCTTTTCGCAGTATTCACTCCAGCCACTTGCATCGTAAGGGTCAGGACGATTGCGATAGGTCACAGTCCACCAGGTGTAGAGTTCTTTGATTTCTTTTGCACGTTCTGCTTGTGATGTAGGGGTTCCATATTCTGGATGATTAGGTTCGCACCAGTCAGTGTTAGTCAGTGTCATTGCCCAATCTAAGTGATCGAGACCTGCTTGTGGACAACGCCAAGTGCGCCAACGGAACCAACCACTTGCCCAGAAGGGAGGATTGTACTTGGCACAAGCTTCTTTATCGCCCCAGGCAATGTGACTCCAAGCTGATTCTATTTCAACAAAATCAACAAGCTCATTGAATAGGCAAGGCAAAAAGCGGTTCCCCACGTCTTGCCACTGGCCAGGCTTAATATCCCGGGGATGAGCGGTAAGGCTATGAGTACGAGAAACAAATCGGTTGTTGATATAATATTTGACAGCATATAATTGATCCACAGGCCACCATATAAAATTTTGGATTGCATCTAGGGCCTCTTCCGCAATCCAATAACGAACAGGATTGTAGCTTTTTGCTTCAACTTCCCATTCGTGCCATCCATCCGAGGTTAGTGCACCTCGTTTAGGTGTTCCTCGAACCCAGTCTGCAAATTTACTGCATGACCAATAGTTTTTTCTCATTACATTTTCTCGTATGTTTGTGCAAAGATGTCTTTCTTGACTACACCGTAGTCGTT
>Ga0208974_1000113_pt1 | contig 35598 bp, 51 predicted proteins | sample GreLakmeER15MSRF_FD_187699 | JGI IMG/M metagenome (GOLD analysis project Ga0208974, IMG submission 187699) | Freshwater lentic microbial communities from great Laurentian Lakes, MI, USA - Great Lakes metaG ER15MSRF (SPAdes) | ecosystem: Environmental > Aquatic > Freshwater > Lake | place: Great... | reverse complement strand
CCACGGGCAAAACTGGACCGCGATCAACGGCGATAGCTGCGATGTGCTGGCGCAGTTGCCTGATGCGTCCATCGGTTTCTCGGTCTATTCGCCTCCGTTTGGCGATCTGTTCGTCTACTCCGAGAGTGAATGCGACCTCGGTAATTCTGTGAATGACGCCGAGTTCTTCGCGCATTACGAGTTCATTATCCGGCAAAAGCTGCGAATCACGAAGCCGGGCCGCATGTCTGCCGTTCATTGTTCGGATCTGCCCACGCGCAAGTGGAAAGATGGCGTGATTGGAACAAAGCCGTTCTCCGATGATATCGTGGCCGCGCATCTCCGCGCCGGATGGACGTTCGTCCGGCGGGTGACGATCTGGCGCGATCCCGTGGTGGAGATGACGCGGACCAAGGCGCTGCATCTCCTGCACAAGCAAATACTGAAAGATAGCACATGCTCGTGGCCTGGGACGCCGGACTATCTGTTGATTTTCCGCGCGCCAGGTGAAAACGCCGAGCCGGTAGGGCACAAGCCGGCGGATTTCCCCGTTGAACTTTGGCAGAAATGGGCAAGCCCGGTGTGGTTCGATATCAGCCAGACCGCCGTGCTGAACAACAAGGCCGAGGCGTCGAAGTGGATCGGTGACGCGCTGAGCCTCGATATGGCCCGCGAGGCTGCCGACGAGCGACATCTCTGCCCGCTGCAACTGCCGCTGATTGACCGCGCCGTGACGATGTGGAGCAACCCCGGCGACGTGGTGCTGTCCCCGTTCCTCGGTATCGGTTCCGAGGGCGTTGTTTCCGTGAAGCGGGGGCGCCGGTTTTTTGGGTGTGAACTCAAGCCTTCGTATTGGCGCCAGGCCGTGCGGGCGCTTGAAGGTTCCGAGCGCGGCGCGGTGGATCTGTTCTTTGAGGCTGCCGATTGATGCAACCCGAATCCCGCCTGCGCTCCCGCTGCCGGATGTTCCTCACGTCGCACCTTCTCCATCCGTGCTGGTTCACCGCCATCGAGCATGGCCGGAAACACGCCGGCACGGCTGAACAACGCGCCCGTCAGTGGCAGCACCTACAGAGCCAAGGCGTCAAGCAGGGCGTGGCCGACGTGCTGATACTGGCACCGGGCTTCGCCCTCATGGCCGAGTTGAAGGCCGGCGCCAACAAGCAGAGCGAGGCACAGGTAGCCATGCAGCGCGTCATGGAGGCGTTGCAGCACGGCTATGCCGTGTGCCGCTCCGTCGAGCAACTCGGCGAGGCCCTACAGCGCCACGGCATCCCCCTTGCGGCTGGGTGGCAGGTAGCGGCGCTGCACCACGATGCGGCGCTGAACACGTCCGGCAAGGGCCACAACAAGCCGCCGCGCACTCGCACCGCCAAACCCACGGCGCGGGGGCTGGCGAAGATCGCGAAGGCGCGGGCGGGTGGGGTGTTCGTATGAGCCCCGATTTCATCGAAATGGCCGGCCAGACCATCGGCAACCTGCAAGTCATCGACTACGCGCGATCCAGCAACCACGGCGCGCATTGGGTGGTGATGTGTTTGGCATGCAAGTCACAGCAGATCGAGCGCGGGTTTAACCTCCGCAAGGCGCAAAAGCGGCCGGGGTGGCGGATTGTTTGTAAGGGGTGCGGCCAATGAGCGGCAACCTCAAGATTTTCGGCATGCGCTACGGCTGGGCGATCAAGGTGCCGCCGTCGGAGTTCGAGCCTGATGGCACGCTGTTTGGGAAGTTAGACGGAAACCGGCCCGGGCGGCACGAAATGTATCCCGTTGGCATCTACTCGCTGTTCCCGACCGAAGCCGAGGCACGGGCATTTTTGCGGGATCGTGTCGGGCCGTGGCGCGGTAGACAAGATTGCCGCGTTATCCGTGTGCGCGTTGAGGAAACGATCCAGGAAGTCGATCTGTTCCCTAACCCGCCGCATCTGCGGTGGAGCAAGAACGGGAAATATTACCCGCCGCGTCGGCGTGAGAAGGCGAGGCAATGATCCACCTCCACCTCTCAACCAACCCCCGCGCCGGCACGATCCGCATCCATGGCGAAACCTGGATCCTCGCGACCTGGCACAAAGCCGCAGAAGGCCAGATGCACGCGCACACGACGGACGGTGAGCGCGTGACGCTGGCCATGGATGATGACCACGGCGGGTTGACCATCGGCAACGCGCTGGACGCGCGGCGGTGGACGATCCGGGAAGCGGTGAAGGACGGGGCAACGCTTGAGGGCGTGGCGCTTGAGGCGCCGTCTGACGCTTTTATGGCGGACATGTTTGGGGTTCCGGCATGGTGATGCGCCGCAGCCACACAGTTTCGCGTCAGCAATAACGCAGACGCGCAAAACCCCGGCGTTGGGCGCCGGGGCTGCATAGGAGAGTAACTTGAGGAACGTTGAAACGAATAGCATTCCCGTGTCGGGCAACGCAAGCGTCGGGCTGCCTTTGCTGGGCGTGAGCAATGTGGATCGGCACGCGTCGGCATGGCTTTCGGCCCGGCTGGCGCGTGGCCAAAAAGACCGTTTCTGCGAGGTGGTTTCCGTGTCGCCTGCGATGGCGGAGGCGCTACTGGCTTGCAACAGCCGCAACCGGTACATGACGCAAAGCATGGTTCTGCGGTACGCTGACATGATGGCGGCGGGTCTATGGCGCCTCACCACTGAAGGTATTGCTATCGGTAATGACTCAGTGCTTATCAATGGTCAGCATCGCTTACGCGCTATTGTGACTGCTGGTGTAACGGTCCAGATGACGGTTTGGTTTGGCTGCAAGCCGGATGAATTTGAAGTTGCAGACCAAGGCAAGAAGCGCACAGCGGCTCAAGTGCTGAGCATTAAAGATGTTCCTAACCCCGCTGTTGCGGCGGCTTTGGCAGCAATCTTGACGTTGCAGCGTAATTTTGACAACGGCGGCAACGGGTTGAATCCGGCGTTTCGTGCCAGCACTCAAGAAATTGTGGCCTATTCCGAGCAAATGGACCCAGAACGGCGGAACGCGGCCTGTGCATTTGGGGTTTCCATACAGAAGTTGACCAACCCCACTGCGGCGGCGCTGGCTTACTGGCACATTGCTGAAAATTCTCAACGCTTCGGGCGCTTTTCTGAGTTTCACGAAAACTTGCTTTCGGGCGAAAATTTGACTGGGCCGAAATTGCAGTTGCGTGAATGGCTGAAGGAGGGGCCTTACGCCAAACGCAACGCCGAATACATCACGATTAAGAAGGGCGCGGCGTTCGTTTTGGCTTGGAATGCTTGGGCCGACAAGAAGAAGAAGGCGTCGACTTTGGAATGGGCGCGCATCTTCGTCATGCCGGAGGTTCTGTCATGAATACAGAACAAGTTGCGATTTCGGATATTACGGTTCCCGCGCATCGCGCGCGGGGGCTGAATACCGAAGCTGTCAACCGCCTGGCGGAGAGCGTGAAGCGCATTGGCCTGCAAACGCCTATCACGCTGCGGTATGATCGAGACAAAGACGACATTTTACTTGTCGCTGGCCTGCACCGCCTAGAAGCCGCGCGTTCGCTGGGCTGGGAGACGATCCTCGCCATTTACAGTGACGGTACGCCAGAAGAAGCGCGCATGTGGGAAATATCCGAAAACCTGCACCGCGCGGATTTGTCGGCAGTGGAACTTGCTGAGCATATTGAGGAATGGCGCACGCTGGCGGTAAAGGTGCGTCATGGTGGCGCACCTTCCGGCGGCAGACAGCCCACGGAACAGGGCATCCGCCAAACGGCGCGCGACCTCGGCGTGGGAGAGGCGACCGTTCGCAGGGCCGCTGCAATCGCTTCCTTAGCTCCCGAGGTCAAAGAGCAAGCCAAAGCCGAGGATTGGTCGCAGGCCCGCGCGCTAGCCGCCGCCACGGGTAAGCCGGCCCCCGCCATCAAGAATGCTTTCGAGTCCGAAGAAGACTGGCGCCGATCCCTGTTTACCGTCTGGAACCGTGGCGCCCAAGACTGGCGCGAGCGCGCGATGGAAGCGATGGACCGGCCCGTTTTTGATCGGAGCGGGCAGTGACACCGACGCAACTGCACCACGCGCGCATTATGATTGAGTGCGGTTGCACGATTGAAGACGTGACTGTGTCGCTGCGCCTGTCCATTCCGCAAGCGATTCTTGCCGTGGCCCCCAGCCTGCACGCGAACAGCAGAGAGCAGGCGCGGGTTCGGAAGATGCTGCCGATCGGCGAAGCGGGTACGAAAAACACGAGGATTGCCGCATGACCGAGTATCGTTGGTCGAAGTTTTGGTGGGCGGACTACGAAGGCGATGACGCCTTGCGCGTGGTGTCTTTGGCAGCTCAGGGCCTGTGGATGCGGATGCTGTGCGCGATGCACAAGGGCGCGCCCTACGGCCATTTGACCATCAACGGACAGCCGCCAACCGAGCGGCAAATCGGCATGCTTGCGAGCGTTTCCGAAGGAAAAACGAAAAAACTCGTGCAAGAATTAGAAAAAAGCGGCGTGTTTTCCCGCACCGAAACGGGAGTGATTTTCTGCCGTCGTATGGTTCGGGATAAGGAAATAAGCGAACAAGGTCAAAGGGATGGGAAGCGCGGAGGCAACCCAACCCTTAAGCCAAAAGCAGCAGAGGGGTTAACCCCCCCCCTTATGTCACCCCCTTATGCTCTAGAAGCAGAAGCAGAGTCAGAAGCAGAAGTAAGTAAGAAAGGGGAGAGCGCGCCGCGTTCCGCGACGACGCCACCCCGCACGGGAACGCGCCTCCCTGATGCGTGGATTCCAGACGATCCCGGCTTTGAAGGCGCCACGCCGCAGACGCTGGCCAAGTTCCGCGACTACTGGACCGCACAGCCCGGCGCACGGGGCCGCAAGACGGACTGGCAGGCGACCTGGCGCAACTGGTGCCGGCGGGATGCGGAGGGCCGCACACGAGCGCCGCCGGCCAAGACAAGCCACCTGTCCACGTTTGACCAGAACGAAGCCTTGATCCGCCTGGCCCGCGAATCCGCGCCGCTGATGAGCGAGCCCATGAGGAGGTTGATTGGATGATCCCGCGCCGCGAATGGCTGGCGATGCTGGCCCGCATGTCCACCCCGCACGATCCCGTTAAGGCTATGGAAGCGATGTTGCATTACCTGCCGTTGCTGTCAGACCTGCCCGAAGCGGCCTTCACGCCGGCCAGCCTGGAAGCCGTCGCGATGGCGCCGCAGAACCTGCATATCCGCACGTTGCGAGAGGTCAAGGAACCCCTGCAATCGTGGTGGCGGGACAATGGGCCGCGCCGTGTCGCGCTGCCTGCACCACCGCCGGAACCGGAAACGCAGGTGTCGCCGGAGGAACGTGCGGCCGTTGCGCGGCAGTTAAAGGAACTGGCAGCCATGATGGCGGCGCGCAATCCGGAGACGCGGCCGAAGGTGCGCGCCCACACGCTGGCGCCGGCTGCTCTGGATCGGTTGCGGGCAGAGGCGCGGGCAAAGCTGCGGGTGGTGTCGTGATGGGGGATAATCATGATGCCGCATAACCATTCCGGCGGGCGCGCGTGCGTCGTGCCGGGCACACAAAAAACCCCGCCGCAGGGGGTACCTGGGCGGGGTGTGGGTTGGGAGTGGGGTGGGTTAGGTGCGGAACGCGTAGCAAACCGTTTCGCCATTCGGCAGGAACAGCCAGCCTTCGTTGCCGCTCATCCAAACCGCGTCGGCGCCCTCGGGCAGTTCGTCGGAAAGCGTCAGGCCCGTGATCGTCTCGTAATCCCCCGTGTATCCGTCGGCGCGTGCTGCGGCCTCAATGTTGCCGCCATCGGCTACGGTGGCCAGAAGCATGTCGGCGCCGATTGCGATGGTGAAGGTGTTGGTCATGTCCGTCTCTCCGTTTGCGTTCCTGATGACGCATTCTTAGCGTCACCCATCCCCACTGTCAACGCACAATCGGCGTCATGCCCGATTATTTCTGCACAGGCGCCGGGTCATCCCGCATCGCATGCCTGTGTGCCTCGAGCTGCCGCTCCAGCCACGCGGCTACGTCGGGCGGGACGGTGTAGCCGGTTGGGCGTATCCAGTTCCGCACGCGGTCGCGGTGGCAGCCCAGCAGCGCGGCCAAGTCGCCCGTGGTCCAGTGGAGTTCCGCGAGCGTGGCGGCGAGGGTGGCTGGGGTCATGCGGCAAGCTGCTTGGCGGTGCGGATGGCGTGCCGGATGATCTCGATTTCGTTTTCATGCGCCCGGTATCGCACTGGCGCCTCGTCCGTGTCGCTATGCAAACACACGATGCTGCGCGCGTAGCTCGGCAGCATGGTTTCGATGATGCCGACCAGATTTGCGGGAACCGGGCGGGTGGTGATGTAACGGTTGCTCATCGTCGTGTCTCCCTCTCTGATGACGCATTCTTAGCGTCAGGACACCAGGCTGTCAACGCCAATCTTGCGTTACGTGCAAATTTTTGTGGAGGGGTGACATGACCAACGAAGACTTAGCCCGCGCCATCTGCTGCGAGGGCCAACCCTGCATCCGCCCCGAGGCCTGCGACGCCAACCGCGAATACCGCGTGCCGGTGTCGCCAGCGAAAGCCGCGAAGGCCGTGCGTCTGGACGCACGCACGCAGGCCGAGGCGCTGGGCTACGACACCGGCAGCCGCGCCATCCCCGTCGTGGTAGAGAGCGTGGCCCTGGGCACGCGCAGCACGCACCCACGCGCCAGGCGGGCCGATCCGCTGGACCGTGTTGTCGACGTCACGCCCGGCATGCGCACCGCCGCCGCCATCTACCGGCGCGCCGTGGAACACGTCGAAGCGGGCCGTGGCCTGGGGCCGATGCCGTGGGCCGCCGATCGGGTTTCGGAAATCCGCCCCGACGGCCTGGGCGTGGCGCTGCTGCCGCAGGAACGGGCGCTGTCCGCCGCCGAGTGGCACCGGCGCGGCGTGCAGGCGATGGGTTTCGCCGCCAGCGAGGGTGTCGTCAACTGGGTGGTGCTGCGTGGTGGCTCGCTCGCCGACTACGACGCAATGCGCCGCTGGCGGAAGGGCACGTCCGCCGGGCAACTCGTCGCCGCGCTGGCGCGTCTAACGGTGGCATACAATTGCGCTTGACTGCGGGGTCGAAATTGCACACACTTAGGCATCCTGAAGAAGTTGCGCCCGTTGGTGAAAGCCTGCGGGCGTTTTGCGTTTGGAGGACAGCATGGCAAAGCGTAAGCCGAAGGGCGGCAAGGGCTGCTGAGTGGTTGACGCCGCAGCGTTTGGGCGCGGCGTCGGATTTTGAACTTAATCAGGGGAAATCATCACGTGCCGCGCGGAGGTAGGCGCGAAGGAGCCGGCCGGCCTGCCGGCAGCGTGACCGTTCGCAATCGGGAAATTATAGAGCGCGCAGCGGCCGAAGGCATCACGCCGCTGGAGGTCATGCTCCAGGCCATGCGGCAACGGTGGGGCGCTGGCGATGTCGATGGCGCCGTGCAAGTGGCCGAGAAGGCGGCCCCGTATATCCACGCCCGCCTCTCCGCCGTGGACGCCACCAGCAAAGGCGAGCGCCTGGGCTACGTCATCACGGCGCCTGTCGAGGCAATAGACGCGGACGAATGGGCACAGCAGCACCAGCCGCCGCGCCACTGATCGTCTGGCAGCCGCAGAAGGGCCCGCAAACGGCTCTGTTGGCCTGCCCGGTGTTCGAGGTGTTTTTTGGCGGGGCGCGCGGCGGCGGCAAAACGGATGGCGTGCTGGGCGAGTGGGCGGTGCATGCCGATCGCTACGGCAAGGACGCCATTGGCCTCATGGTGCGACGCTCGCGCACCGAGCTGACGGAAACCTACGAGCGCGCCAAAGTGCTGTTCACGCCGCTGGGGGCGACGTTCACGCAGCAGCCGATGCGCTGCGTGATGCCCGGCGGTGGGCGTCTGACGTTTGCGTATTTGGAGCGCGACAGCGACGCTGAGAACTACCAGGGGCACAGCTACACGCGAGTTTACGTCGAGGAAGCGGGCAACTTCCCCAGCCCGGCGCCGATCCTGAAGCTGTTTGCCACGCTGCGCAGCGGTGCCGGCGTGCCGTGCCGGCTCAGGCTTACGGGCAACCCTGGCGGCCCTGGGCACCAGTGGGTGCGGGCGCGCTACATCGACCCGGCGCCGTTGGGCTGGGAGCGCATCCGCGACCCGGAAACGGGGCTGGAGCGCGTGTACATCCCGTCTCGGGTGGGGGATAACACCTACCTGGGCGACAACTACGTCGCGCAACTGAAAGCCGCCGGCTCGCCTCAACTGGTGCGCGCTTGGCTTGAGGGCGACTGGTCCGTCATCGCCGGGGCATTCTTCCCGGAGTTTACCTTGGACCGGCATGTCGTCGCGCCGCTGGAGCTGCCGGCGCACTGGCACAGGTTCCGCAGCCTCGATTGGGGCTCGGCGCGGCCGTTCAGCGTTGGATGGTGGGCGGTGTCGGATGGCGAGTTGCCGCAGTTCCCCCGCGGCGCGCTGATCCGCTACCGCGAATGGTATGGCTGCGTGCCAGGACAGCCCAACACTGGCCTACGGATGACGGCGGAGGAAGTGGCGGCAGGCATTGCCCAGCGCGAGGCCGGCGAGACGGTGCGCCATGGCGTGGCCGATCCGGCGATCTACTCCAGCGATGGCGGTCCGTCGATTGCTGAGCGGATGGCGAAGGCGGCGCGGATCATGTTCCGCCCGGCCGACAACGCCCGCGTGGCCCGCAACGGTGCGCTGGGCGGCTGGGATCAGCTTCGATCCCGGCTGAAAGGCGACGGCGAGCGCCCAGCGATCTACTGCTTCGCCACCTGCACGGACAGCATCCGAACGGTGCCGGCGTTGCAGCACGACGAGAGCAGGCCCGAGGACGTGGATACCGAGGGCGAGGACCACGCCGCCGACGAGTGGCGCTATGCGTGCATGTCGCGGCCCTATGTCCGCGAGACGCCGCGCACCGCGCCACCCCGCTTCGAGTACGGCACACCCGGCGCGACCGGCGTCAAGCTGGGCACTTCCATCCGCGAACTGATTGAGCGCGCCGAGCGCCGCCGCCGCATAGAGGACTAACATGCAAGCATTCACACCGCTGCCGGGCGCCACCAGCGTCAGCGCAACCGCGTCCCACGTGCATGGCACGATCACCATGCACAGCCTCGCCAACGCGCTGCACATCGCCAACACCAGCGCTACGCTCTACGTCACCGCCAAGTTTGGCGTGGGCGCGCAGACGGCCACGTTGGGTGGCGACGGCATTACCATCCCGCCGATGTCGCAGGTGCTCGTGGAGACCAACAACACCATCACCCACGTCGGCGCGATCGGCAGCGCCGCCGGCCCCACGGCCGTGGTGTTCACGCCGGCCCGGGTGTAGGCCGCATGTCCGACGACGCCAGCACCAGCGGCGGTTCTCTGGAACGGCCCGAAGACGCGGGCAAAGGCAAGGCGGGGCTGGTCGCGCTGTGGCTTGATGCCATCGCGTTGGCGGGGAAAGAGGAATCGGATTGGCGCGACAGCGCGGCCGATGCCTTGGCGGCTTACAAGGGCGAGCAGAAGGACAAGGCGCGGGCGCAGCGCCGGTTCAACATCCTGTTTTCAAACGTCGAGACGATGGCGCCGGCCATCTACAACTCAGTGCCTACGCCAAACGTGCGCCGCCGCTTTCTCGACGACGACCCCGTGGGCCGCACGGCAGCGCAGGTGCTGGAGCGCGCGCTGTCTTCGGCAATGGACGGCTATGGGTTCGACCCGATTATGCGCCGCTCGGTGAAGGACACGCTAATCACCGGCCGCGCCGTGGTGCGTGTGCGCTACGAGCCGACAATGGCCGATGGCGCGCTGATCTACGAGCGCGTTGGCTGCGAGAGCGTCTACTGGGCCGACTTCCGCCGTGGACCGGCGCGCACGTGGGAGAGCGTCCCGTGGGTGGCTTTCCGGCACTTCCTCACGCGCGAGGAGCTGGAGCGGCTAAATTCGAAAATCGGCGCCACCATCGATCTGGATGCGCGCTTGCAGGGCGTCGAGGACAAGGACGGCCAGCCGCCGGCGCAAATATTCCAGCGCGCCACGGTCTGGGAAATATGGGACCGCGACCGCCGCCGCGTGTTGTTCATTGCGCCGGCCTACCGAGACGCGCCGCTGGTCGAGGCTGACGACCCGCTGGGGCTGGCTGACTTCTTCCCAATCCCGTGCCCGATCTACGCCATCGACACGCCCGACAGCCTCGTGCCGGTGGAGCCTTACCGGCTTTACAAGGATCTGGCCGACGAGCTTGACCGCGTGACGCGGCGCATCGCGTCGCTCACGGCGGCGCTCAAATGGCGCGGCGCCTACAGCGACCCGACGCTGGGCGATTTCCTCGTGAAGTTCGAGAAGCTGGCGGATGGCGAGTTTGCGCCGATGGACAACCCGGGCGCCTTCGCGGCCGGCGCGGGCGGGCTCGAAAAAGCCTTCTGGATGATGCCGATCGAGCAGGCGGCTGGCGTGCTGCAGCAGCTCTACGCCGCGCGTGAGCAGATCAAGGCCAGCATCTACGAAGTCACCGGCATCAGCGACATCGTGCGCGGCGCCAGCCAGGCCAGCGAGACGGCCACAGCGCAAAGCATCAAAAGCCAGTGGGGCTCGCTGCGCATTCAGCGGCTGCAGGCCGAGGTGCAGCGGTTTGCGCGCGACCTGCTGCGCCTGAAGGCCGAGATCATCGCCGAGAAATTTGAGCCGCAGAGCCTCATGGCCGCGTCTGGCATCCCGGTGGACGAGCAGGTGATGGCGCTGTTGCGGAACGACGCCATGCGGACCTACCGCGTGGATATCGAGACGGACAGCACCATTCAGGCCGACGTGGCCCGCGCGCAGCAGCACGCCAGCGGATTCATTTCGGGCTTTGGCCAATTCATGCAGGCGGTGGGTCCGGCGGTGCAAGCCGGTGCGCTGCCCGTGGAAGTGGCCCGCACGATGCTGCAGAGCTTCGCGCGCAGCTTCAAGCTGGGCCGCGCGGTGGAGGACGCTATTGACAGCATCGGCCAGCCGCAGCCGGAGGCGCCTGGCGCACCGCAGGCCGACGCACAGGCCGCCGCGCAGCAGCAGGCGCAGCAGGAGGCCGCACAGGCCCAGCAGGACGCGCAGATGAAGGCCCAAGTGTCGCTGCAGGGCGACCAGCTCCGCGCGCAGGCGTCGGTGCAGGCCGAGCAGGTGCGGGCGCAGGCCATGCTCCAGGCCGAACAGATGCGCATTGCCGCCGAAAACCAGCGGCACGCCGCCGAGATGGCCATGAAGCGCGACATCGAACGCGAGCGCATTGCCGCCGACATGCAGGCGCGTCAGGCCCGGGAAATGGACCGCATGGCGGGAATGACCAACTAATGACCCGCTACGTGTGGAATGGCGACGCCTGGGTGGAGCCGGCGCCGCGCCGCACCTCTGCCGCGCCGATGATCCAGAGCGATTTGCCGGCCTACAAGTCGCCGCTCGGCACCGGATGGGTTGAAGGCCGCGCCGCGCGCCGCGAGGAAATGAAGCGGCACAGCGTGCGGGAAGTGGACCCGAGCGAGTTCCGCCGCAGCCCGCCGGTTGAACCGGCCTGGGTGGCGGATTGGCGTGCCGACCGCGGCATCGTCCGCGACAAGCCCTAAGGAGACTGCATGTCTGAGACTGTCACCGACGCTGGCGCTGCCGGCGGCGAGCAGCAGTCCGCGCCCATTGCGGACGCCTCGTCGGCGCCTGAACCCTCAATCCGCGAGACCATGGAGGCGGTGTTCGACGCCGCCCAGGACCGCGACGACGACAACCCGGGCATGGGCCACAATGGCGGCCCGGAGATGGACAAGGAAGCGCAGCAGCGCGCCTTGGATGGCAAGTTTGCGCCCAGGCAGACAGCGGCAGCGGACAAGATCGCACCGCCCGAAAGCTGGAACGCCCCCAGCGTCGATTGGAACCGCCTCCCGCGCACGGTGCAGGAAAGCATTGTGGCGCGGGAACAGCAGATCCAAGCGACGCTTACCCAGTCCGACCCGGTGCGGTCGCTGGTGCAGCAGTATGAGCCGGTGTTTCGTCAGAAAGGCGTGGACCCGAGCATAGGCTTTAAAGGCCTGCTTGACACATACGTCCAACTGGAGACGCAGCCGGCCAATACGCTGTCCTGGCTCGCGCAACGCTACGGACTGGCCGTCTACGACCCGCGCAACCCGCCACAGGCATTGCAGCAGCAACAGCCGCAGGAGTGGGTGGACCCGCAGGTTGAGGCGCTACGAAATGAGCTGGCCACGATCAAGTCGCACGTGACTTCGGCCCAACAGCAGCAGCACGCTCAACAGCAAATGGTCTGGGCGCGCGCGCAGCACGAAGCCGCCACGGAATTGGACACCTTCACCAAGGACAACCCGCACGTTGGCACCGTCTACGCTGACATGGCGGAAATGCTCCGGGGAGGCCGGGCCGAGACACTTAAGGACGCTTACGAGAGGGCCACCTGGGCCAACCCGCAGACGCGGGCCGCACTCCTGGAGGAGCAGCGGAAGGCCGAGGACGCCCAGCGAGCGCAACGCGGCCGACAGGCGCAGCGCGCTGGCGCCATCAACGTCCGAACCAGCCCCGGCACGACCCCGAGCATGCCGAAATCCATTCGGGAAACCATGGAAGCCACGTTCGACGCGATTTACGCGGCCTAGGTCCCACCCCACTCTAGGAGACGCGGCACATGCCGTCCCCCAGCAGCACGTTCACCGAAATGGTGACGACGACCCTCCGCAATCACCCGTCCGAGATCGCTGACAACGTTTCGGCCAACAACGCGCTCTACCGCTGGATGAAGCGGAAGGGCAAGGTCAAGACCGTGTCCGGCGGCTACGAGATCGTGCGCCCGCTCGACTATGCCGAAAACCAGACGTACCAGCGTTACGCAGGGTATGACACGCTCAACGTGAGCGCATCTGACGTTTTGTCCGCCGCCAAGTTCAACTGGGTTCAGGCGGCCGTCCACATCACGGCCAGCGGCTACGAGCTGCGCGTGAACAACGGCCGCGAGCAGATCATCGACCTGTCCGAAGCCCGCGTGAAGAACGCCATGCGGACGGCGGCCAATTACATGTCGCTGGACCTCTACTCCAACGGCGCGCTCACCAACCAGATGGGCGGCCTCGCGCATCTCATCCAGACCAACGGCCAGGGCACCGTCGGCGGCATCAACTCCACCACCTACACCTTCTGGCGGAACAAATACCGCGAGGCGGCCGGCACCAACACGTGGACCAAGTCCACGATCAAGGGCGAGATGAACGCGCTCTACTTGTCGCTGGTGCGCGGCGCCGATCGACCGGACCTGATCGTGTCCACACACGACTTTTTCTCGGCCTTCTGGGAGAGCCTGCAGGACCTCCAGCGGTATGCGTCGGCTGACAGCGCCACCGCTGGCTTCCAGTCGCTCAAGTTCGTGAACGCGGACGTCATCTACGACGACAACGCCAACTTCGCGACGACCGGCGAGCGGATGTATTTCCTGAACACCGACTACCTGGAACTGGTGGCGCACCGCGAAGCCAACTGGAAGCAGTTGGACGAGAAGGTGAGCGTGAACCAGGACGCCGTGGTGATCCCGGTGATCTGGCAGGGCCAGTTGGTGGCCAGCAACCGCGCCCTGCAGGGCATCCTCATCGACGCCTCCTGACCGGAGAACTCCCAAATGACTGCTCTCATTGGCGTTACTCTAACCGCGACCTATACCGCTGCCGATATGGCAGCGGAGGGTCGCGGCTTCGGCCTGGGCAACAGCTACACCGCCCAGGACGGCCGCGTGTACAAGTTCGTCACCTACAGCAAAGCTGCCGGCAACGTCGCCGCCGTCGCGGGCAACTTCTGCTATTACGCGGCGGAAACCGGTGCCGAGACGTGGACTGTCACGTCCGACCTGTCGGCATCCTCCTATGTCGGCGCCGGCGTGCTGCAGGCGGTGATCGCGGATGGTTCCTACGGCTGGATTCAGGTGCAGGGCCCTGCCACGCTCACCACGGCGCTTACGGCTGGCGCGGACGGCAACGCGCTGACCCCGGTAGGCTCGACGGACGGCACGCTCGATGTTTCGGCTCTCGTCACCGACCACATCGCGGCCATCGCGGTGGACATCTCCGAGAAGAAGGTGCTCGTCACCTGCTCTCTGTGACCTGACGGGGCGGTGGGCCGTGTGCCCGCCGCCTTTTCTCTTTCCAAGGAAACACAATGCTTCTCGACACTCCAAGCCCGGCGGAAAACCGCCGGCCTACGGTCGTGGCGCTTGAGTTCTGGCGCGACTACGAGCCGGACCCGGAAAAGCCCGGCGACATGCGTGCGGTGGACTGGGTGCGCTGGGCGCGCCGCGGCGACCTGACCTATGCCACCAACGAAGACAAGATTTCCCGCGTCGCCAAGCCCATGCGCGCGGGCGGTGAAGGCGGCGCCCCGGAAGAAAACCCGGTGTGGCTGGGCATCCGTGGCGCCTATGATGCCTGGAAAACCGGCCAGGAGACGCCGCTGGAAGGCACGCCGCTGGATGCATGGCCGGCGCTGACGAAAGTGCAGGTGGAGGCGTTCCGCGCCGCGCAGTATCGCACCATCGAGGACGTGGCCGAGATCACGGACGGTCAGCTTGGCCGCGTGCGGCTGCCGGACATGCGCCAGCTTCGCGACAAGGCGCGCACCTACGTCGCCAACAAAGCCAACTCGGCCGCCATCGAGGTGCAGATGGCGGAGCGAGATCGCCGGCTGGAGACGATGGAGCAGGAACTGGCCGAGGCGCGCGCTGCGTTGGCCCGCTTGGCCGGCGACGAGCCGCGCCGTGGCCCTGGGCGCCCGCGCAAGGCCGGCGCTGAGGCTGAGGCAGAGGAAGCCGCATAATGACGCTCCTGACCCTCGCGCAAGCGGCATGCGACATCATCGGCGTGCCTCGTCCCACCAGCGTGATCGCTGGCGCGGACCAGACGGCGCGGACGATGCTGTCGTTGGCGCAGCGCGAGGGCCGGGCGCTGGCACGGCGCTGGACGTGGACCGCCCTGCGCAAGCAGCAGACGTTCACGGCGGTGGCGCAGATTGTGCAGACAAACGCCGTGCCGTCCGACTTTGACCGCATGGTGTCGGGCACCTTCTGGAACCGTGATGACCAGGAGCCCGTGCTGGGGCCGGTAACGCCCGAGGAATGGCAGGGGCTTGTGGCGTCGGTGGCGCTGCCGATCACCAGCGCCTTCCAAATGCGCGCCGGCCAGATCGAGCTGTATCCGGTGCCCACGGCTGGCGAGACCTACGCTTATGAATACGTGAGCAACCAGTGGTGCCAAAGCGCAGGTGGTACCGGCCAATCGGCATGGGCGGCTGACACCGACACCGGCCTGCTGGACGAGGAGCTGACCACGCTGGGGCTGGTGTGGCGCTTCAAGCAGTCGCGCGGCCTGGACTACGCCGAGGACATGACGACCTACGAGGAGCAGGTGCTGCAGGCCATGGCCCGCGACGGCGTGCGCCGGACGGCGCGGCTGGCGCGGGAGATTGACTATGGCGCGCCGCATTATGCGACGGTGCCAGAGGGGAATTGGAACGTCTGATGCGCCAGGCGCTCCGTCCCAACCGCAGCCGCCGGCCCTCCGCGCGCTTTGCCAGCCTGCCCGCGCCGGTGGCAGGCCTGAACTTCCGCGACGCCATCGCCGCGCTGGGGCCGACCGACGCGCTGATCCTGGACAACTATTTCCCGCACGCTTCCTACGTCGAGCTGCGCCGCGGCTACGCTGCACACGTCACCGGCTTCGCTGCGCCAGTCGAGAGCGTGTTCGACTACGCCGCCCCGAACGGCACTGCCAAGCTGTTCGCGGCGGCTGGCACGGCCATCTACGACGCCACGACGGCGGGCGCTGTCGGCGCCGCGGTGGTGTCCAGCCTGACGAATGCGCGCTGGCAGACGGTGCAGTTCTCGACCCTGGGCGGCGACTTCCTGGTGGCCGTGAACGGCGCCGATGGCGTGCGGACCTACAACGGCAGCGCCTGGGCCACGCAGACGATCACCGGCGCCACGGCGGCCAACCTCGTAACCGTGGCCTCGCACAAGACGCGGCTGTGGTTCGGCGAGAACGCCAGCACGAAGGCATGGTATCTCGGCACGGGCGCCATCGCTGGCGCGGCGACGGCGCTCGATCTTGGCTACGTGTGGTCGCTGGGCGGCAATCTGGCTTTCATCGTGCCGATCAGCTTCCAAAACACGCAGGGTTTGGACGACGTGCTGTGCTTCGTCAGCACCGAGGGCGAGGTGGCGGCCTATGTCGGCACGGACCCCGCCAGCGCCAACACGTGGCAGCTTGCAGGCGTCTACCGTATTGGCCGGCCGGTGAACCGCCGAGCGGTGGCGCGCTTCGGCGGCGACGCCATCGTGATGACGGACGGCGGCGTGGTGTCGCTGCGCCAGATCGTGGCGGTGGACCTGTCGCAAGCCGGGAATGTGTCCATCACGGACAAGATCAACCGCGTGCTGGGCGAGCAAGTGGCGGCGGCGGCCAGCACGTTCGGCTGGGAGATGATGATCTACCCGGCGGGCACGCGCTTGATCGTCAACGCGCCACAGGAGGATGGCACCTATCGCCAGTGGGCGATGAACACGCTCACGGGCGCATGGTGCCGGTTCACCGGCATGGAGGCCCTGAGCTGGTCCTTGATGGCCGGCGCGCCCTACTTCGGCGGGGCCACGGCCGTCTACAAGGCCGACTATTCCAACGAGGACGCCGGCACGAACATCGTGGGCCAGGTGAAGGGCGCCTTCTCCGTGCTAGGCGTGCCGGCAATCAAGCGGATGACGATGCTGCGGCCGACGCTGACGGCCAACGGCAATCCGGCTCCGGCGGTGGGCATCGACGTGGATTTCAGCGACGTGACGCCCACCGACGTGCTGGTCTCCACGGTGTCGAGCGCGCAATGGGACGTAGCGCTGTGGGATGTGGCCGTATTCGGCGGCACGACCAGCAACCTGCGCGACTGGACGACTGTGGCCAACATCGGCCTGACGGTGGCGCCGCGGCTGCGGACCGAAACGCGCGGCTTCGACATCCAGATCACCGGGTTTGACCTGGCGTTTGAGGCGCAAGGGTTGGCGGCGCTGTGAGGCTGGTGTTCGGGCAGGACCAAGCCGTGGGTGCTTGGGTGGTGTCGCGCATCCCGCACGTCGAGGATGTCCGCACGCTCGGCCCGTTTGCGGCGATTGGCGTGGCCGACGATGAGAAGCTGATGGCCGGGTGCGTGTTCCACAACTACGCGCCCGCTTATGGCAACTGCGAGATCAGCTTCGCCGCCGATACGGCCCGCTGGGCCACGCGCGGCACGATCCGGGCGCTGCTGTCGGTGCCGTTTCAGCAATACGGCTGCCGGCGAGTGTCGCTGGTGACGCCGCACGACAACGAGCGGGCGCAGAAGTTCATCCGCGGGATCGGCTTCGTCCGCGAGGGCTGCGCCCGGGATTTCTTTGCGCCCAAGCGCCACGCGGTGCTGTTCGGGCTGCTGCGCCGGGAGTTTGACCGGCTGTTCACGAGGAAAAACTGATGGGAAAGAGCGCGCCCGAACCGCCTCCGGTGCCCGATCCCGTGGCGACGGCGGCGGCCCAAACGCAGAGCAATCTGGCCACCGCGCGCACCAACGCGACGCTGAACCGCGTGGACCAGTTCACGCCCTACGGTTCATCCACCTGGACGCCGCTAGCCAACACCTACGTTGCCGATGAGCTGGCAAAGCGCCGGGCCGCCTACGACGCCGACACGCGGCCGGTGTGGACGCCGCCCGCTGCGCCCGCAGGGCAGGCTGCCGATGATATCTCGGTGGGTGGATGGATCGAGTCCGGCGGCGGCGATCAGGGTGGTGGCATCCCCATTTGGGTTGGCCCGACTGAATACCCACCGCCTGCTGCTGCCACTGCGCCCACTCCACCGCCCGCCTACAAGGGTGCCTGGAACGAGGCGGCCGCCCGCGCCGAGCTTGAGGCCAACAACCCGCTCACCGACCGCTGGCGCCAGGATGTGACGCTGTCGCCGGAACAACAGCGGCTGCTGGACCTGCAAAATCAGGCCAAGAGCCTCTATGGCACCACGGCGCTCAGCCAGCTTCAGGGATTGCAGGGCGCCCTGTCGTCACCGTTTAACCCGACGCTTCCGGCGGCCCCCACGGGCGTGACTTCGCAAGGTGGTGCGCTTACCACTGGTGCGCCGACGTTGCCGACGCTGAACACCAACCTGCCAAGCGCCGCCGGCCAGCTTCAATACAACGCTCCCACGCTGGGGGCCCTGACGGACGTGGCCTCCCGCGCCGGCCAGTTGAACACCGCGGCGCCGACCGGGCCGAACTTCACGAGCGTGGTGTCTCGCGCTGGTGACCTGAACACCGCAGCGATTAACGGTCCTGCATTTGCCAGTGTGGCATCTCGTGCTGGACAGTTGAACACCGCGGCGCCGACCGGGCCGAGCTTCACCAACGTGGTGTCCCGCGCTGGTGACGTGGACACTTCAGCCTTCACGGGCCCGAATTTCGCCAACGTGGCCTCCCGCGCTGGTGACGTGGACACTTCAGCCTTCACGGGCCCGAATTTCGCCAACGTGGCCTCTCGCGCCGGGCAGGTGAACACGACGGGGCCGACCGGGCCGAACTTCACGAGCGTGGCGTCTCGCGCTGGTGACGTGGACACTTCAGCCTTCACGGGCCCGAATTTCGCCAACGTGGCCTCCCGCGCAGGGCAGTTGACGACGGCATCGCCTGCGGGACCGGCACTGACGACATCGTTGCCGGATTTCTCTCGCTTTTTGCAATACGACGCTCCGACGCTTGGCCCGCTCGGCACCGTGCAGTCTCGCGCTGGCAAGTTGTTCGGTGGGACGCTGACAGCGCCTGAGCTTCAGTCCAACGCGCCTTCCGGCTTTGCCGCAACGCTGCCGGAGCAGCGCGCGCTGGAGTTGGCCTATGCGTCGCGCGCAAACGAATTGGCGCGGACCTTCGGCGGCAATGTCCCGGGTGTGCGGTATGACGTTGGCGACGCAGGCGAAATTCTGCGCAATGTGGACCCGAACGCTTCGACCCGTGACCGCGTCGAAGAGGCGCTGTTTGGCCGGCTGAACCCGCAGATTGAGCAGACGCGGCTGGCGCTGGAGAACCGCCTGCGCAACCAGGGCCTCGCTCCTGGTGGCGAGGCGTGGGTCAACTCGCTGAACGACATCCAGCGTCAGGAGAACGACGCGCGGCTCGCCGTGATTGCCCAGGCCGGGCAGGAGCAATCCCGCCAGCTTGGCATGGACATCTCGCGCGGCCAGTTCACCAACGCCGCACAGCAGCAGGCTTTCGCGCAGGAGGTAGGGCGTCAGCAGGCGTTCAACGTCGCGCAGCAGCAGGGCTTCGGCCAGTCGCGGGACGTGGCGGCGTTCGGCAATCAGGCTGCGATGGCCGCGCAGGGCCTGGATAGCCAAGCCATGGACAGCCGCAACACCGCGCGCAATCAGATGTTCGGCCAGTCGGTGCAAGCGGCACAGATTGCCAACGACGCTGCGGCGCGCAATGCGCAGATGGCGCAGCAGGCGGAGCAGATGCGGCTGAACGCCCAGCTCGCGCAGTTCAACGCCCAGGTGCAGGCGGCCGGGTTCCAGAACGCCCAAGCCGGGCAGGCGCAGGGCATGGACCTTGCTGCGGGCGGGTTCAACAATCAGGCGGCGCTTTCGCAATTCGGCGCCGGACTGCAGGGCAGGCAGGCGCAGAACCAGGCGCTCCAAACCGGCTTCGGCATGAACCAAGCGGCTGGCGAATTTGGCAATGCCGCGCTCCAGCGGATGTTTGCCAACCAGATGGAGCGCGCCAGGTTCGGCAACGAGGCGCTTGGGCAAGCTCAAAATCTCGATCTGGGGGCCGCTGGTTTCAACAACACCGCGCAGCAGCAGGGCTTCGCCAACCAGTTGGCGGGGCAACAGGCGCGGAATACGGCATTGGGTCAGGCGCAGGCGTTGGACTTGGGGGCGCGGGGCTTCAACAACACCGCCGCGCAGCAGTTGTTTGCCAGCCAGATCGAGCGCGCCAGGTTCGGCAACGAGGCGCTTGGGCAAGCTCAAAATCTCGATCTGGGAACCGCTGGTTTCAACAACACCGCGCAGCAGCAGGGCTTCGCCAACCAGTTGGCGGGCCAAGCAGCGCGGAATACGGCGCTGAACCAAGCGCAGAGCCTGGATTTGGGGGCGCGGGGCTTCAACAACACCGCGCAGCAGCAGGGCTTCACCAACCAGTTGGCGGGCCAAGCAGCGCGGAATACGGCGCTGAACCAAGCGCAGAGCCTGGATTTGGGGGCCTTCGGCTTCAACAACACCGCCGCGCAGCAGTTGTTTGGCAACGCCATGGAGCGCGCCAGGTTTGGCAACGAGGCGCTTGGGCAAGCGCAGACGCTCGATACAAATGCGCTGGGATTCAACAACAGCGCCACGCAACAAGGCTTCACGAACCAACTTGCAACACAAAAGGCACTGAACGACGCTCTTGCCCAAGCACAAGGGCTAAACATCAATGCCCTGAATTTCAACAACACTGCGGCGCAGCAGGGTTTCACCAACCAGATGGAGCGCGCCAAGTTTGGCAACGAGGCGCTGTCGCGGCAGCAGGCGCTTGACTTTGAAGCGCAAGGCTTCAACCGGACCAACGCCACCACGGCTTTTGATGCCGGGCTAAAGGGCATGGAAGCCGCCAACGCGGCGGTGACATCTGGGTTTGACATGAACGCCAATGCAGCGGTGTTCAACAACACCGCGCTGCAGCGGGGTTTTGAAAACAGCATCCAGGCGGCCACGTTCGGCAATCAGGCCTTGGGCCAGCGGCAGGCGTTGGACCTCCAGGCACAGCAGGCCCAGGCCGCGCTGCGTCAGGCGGCGCTGCAGGAGCAACTGACCCTGCGCAGCGTGCCGATAAACGAGACGGCGGCGCTGTTCGGGCAGGCGGGCGTGCAATACCCGCAGTTCGGGCCGGTGCCGGCGGCGAACGTGGCGACGACCGACGTGCTGGGGGCCTACGGCATGGCTCAGACCGCCAAACAGGCGGCCTACAACACCCAGACGCAGGGGGCGGCAGCGGAGACGTCAGGCCTGTTTGGCGGCCTCTCCAGTCTCGGGGGCGCCGGCATCATGGCCTACGCCAGGTCCGACGAGCGCGCGAAGGAAAACGTGCGCGAGGTGGGCGAGCTCGACAACGGCCTGCCGGTCTACCTGTTCAACTACAAGGGCAGCCCGACGCCGCAGATCGGCCTGATGGCCCAGGACGTCGAGAAGAAGAAGCCGGGCGCCGTGGCTGAGGGCGCGGATGGCTACAAGCGCGTAAATTACGCAATGGCGGCGAGGTAGCACAATGATGGACGAAGCACCTGGTGGCGGCGGCGGCATGATGCCGCAGAGCCCGATTGTCTCGCCCGACATGGTCGGCGCACTGGACGGCATGGACCCGGCCATGCGGCGCATGCTGCTGGCCGAGATGCTGATGCGGCGCGGCATGGGCGGCGCGCCCAACGCCTCGCCGGTTGGCGCGGCCATGCAAGGCATCGGGAATGGGCTGCAGATGGCGCTGATGTCTGGCGCGCTGAAGGGGGGCTGAGATGTCCGGTTTCGTGGGCCTCCCCCAGCAGCCGATGCCGATGGACCCGGCGCAGCGTCGGCAGATGCTCGCTCAGGCGCTGATGCAGCGTCCGTGGGCGATGGACATGCCGCGCCAACCGGCTCAGCCGCCACAAATGCAGCCCGGCGCGCCGCCGCCGATGATGCCGGCCGGTGGCCCGGCGCAAATGGCACCGCAGGCCGGGATGATGCCGCCGCAGCGCGGCCCGCAGCCCGGCATGGGCGGCCCGCGCCCGATGGCTGGTGCGCTTCCAATGGGCATGCCGGCGATGCCCGGCCAGCCGCGCCGATAATCCTCTCCGCCTAGGAGCCGCGCCGCATGTACGATCCGCGCATTTCCGCGCTTGCGCAGCAAGACCCCGAGCTTGCGGCCATCGAGCGGCGCCGCATGCTCGCGGCAATGCTGATGCAGCAGGGGCAGCAGAACCAGAAGCTGACGCATCCGTTACAGGTGGTGGGGAACCTCGCCAACACGGCGCTCGCGGCGTTCATGACGCGCAAGGCCGACGACGAGGGCAAGGCGCTGGCGGATCAGCAGCGCAGCGAGGTGCGCAGCTTCTTTCAGCCCAAGACGGTTCCCGACGCAACACCGCAAATGCCGGATGCAGCGCCTGCCGGGCCGATGACGGCGCCGCCTTCGGGGCCTGTGCAGCGGGAGAATTTGCCGCCATTGGCCGGCTCCACGCTGTCAGTGCCGGACTATTTGCGGCCCATCATCCAGCAGGCCAGCGAGCAGTCGGGCGTGCCGTTCAACATCCTCGCCGCCAAGCTGCAGCAGGAAAGCAACTTCCGGCCCGATGCGCGCGGCACGTCCGGCGAGGTGGGTATCTCGCAGATTATGCCTAGCACCGGCGCCAAGCCCGGCTATGGCCTGCCGCCGATCAGCATGCAGGACGCGGCTGATCCGGCAAAGGCGGTGCCGTGGGGTGCGCAGTATCTGGCCGCGCGGGCAAAGGCGCTGGGCGTCAACGACTGGAACGATCCCGCGCAGGCGGCGAAGGGGCTGGCGGCTTACAACGGCAGCGGCCCGGCGGCTGATGGGTATGGTCGGCAGGTGGCGAGACTGGCTGGCGTCGGCGGTGCCAGTCAGGGGGCGCAATCACCGCAGATCGCGGCCAATTCTCCCCCCAATGCACCGGCGCAGGGCGGCGCTGCGGATACTCCCATCCCTGGCATGCCTGGCTTCACCTTGGGTACATTGACCACGCGGGTGATGGAAGGCCTGGGCAGCGAGAACCCACGCATCCGTGCGCAGGCGGAGAAGTATGTGCCGCTGCTGACCCATCTTCGCCAGCAACAGGAGCTGAACCTCAAAGATCAGCGCGCGAACCTCGGCCAGATCCCGCAGGGCATGCGTTACAACCCGCAAACGCAGCAGTTTGAGGAAGTCGGCGGCGCGCGGCCGACGAGCACAGGGTTTCAGCCGGTTACGGGCTACGACAAGGATGGCGTTTTTGTCGTCATGTTCCCCGATGGTCGCGGAGGATTGACGCAAGCCAGGATGCCAGAAGGCGTTTCCGTTGCGCCCAAGACCCGCGAGATCAACACCGGGACGGAGATGCTCACGGTAGATCAGGGCGGCAACGTCGTGGCGCGCCGACCGATCGACATTGCCGGCAGGGAGCGCCAAGGGGTGGTGGGCAAAAAGGAGGGCACGGAAATCGCGGGGGCTGAAAGCGCCTATCGCATTGCCACGCAGACGCTGCAGAACATCGACGGCGTTTTGAAGCATCCGTCGATCGGCATGGGCACAGGCATGACCTCGGCTCTCAATGCCATTCCCGGCACCAGCGGCTATGATTTCAGCCTGCGCGTCGATCAGCTTAAGGGGCAGGCGTTCCTGCAGGCGTTCAACACGCTCAAAGGGGCGGGGGCAATCAGTGAGATTGAAGGCACGAAAGCCACCGCTGCCATTGCGCGCCTCAATACTCGGCTTAGCACCGCCGACTTCAAGGCTGCTGTGCAGGAGCTGCGCGACATCGTGGCCCAGGCGCAGGAGCGTGCCAAGGCGAAAATGCCGGAGCCACCCGCAGTGGCAGGCGCGGGCCCGAGCACCGCGCCTCAGGTTAGAGGTGAAAACCAGCAGCGCGTGCGCACGTTCAACCCCGAAACCGGCAACTTGGAGTGAGGCATGATCCAGATCCAAGCGCCTGACGGCACGCTAATTCAGTTTCCCGCCGGCACGCCAGACGACACCATTGTCCAGGTGATGCGCAAGAATTACGGCCGGCCGCAGCCTGCCGGCGAAGGCGGGTTCAGCTACACCGACCCATCCGGCGCCGTTACCAATGACCCGGCCGTGGCTAAACGCTGGCAGGAGCAGGCACAGGCGCAGCCGGGGCCGCAGGCGCAGCCGGCCACGGTTTTCACGTCCTCGGCGCAGGGCTTCACAGACCCGATCCACGGCGGCGCGCAGTTGCTGGCGAACGCGCTGCCGTCTGGCGTCACCAACGCCGTGAACGATGCCACGGCCTGGGTGAACCGACAGCCGGTGATCGGGCCGGTCACGCGCGCGCTCGGCATGACGCCAGCCACGCCAGAGCAGATCAACCAAGGTGTGACGCAGCGCGAAACCGACTACCAGGCGCGGCGCACGGCGGCCGGCGACAGCGGCATGGACTGGGGCCGCCTGGGTGGGCAGATCGCCGCCGGCGTGGTGGGTGCTCGCGCGCTGCCGGTGGGCAATAGCCTGCTTGGCTCGGCGGCGGCCGGTGCGGCGTCGGGTGGAGCCATGGCCAGTCTGGACCCGGTGACGGCCCCCACGGCCGACTATTGGGACGAGAAGAAGCGCCAGACGGAGATGGGCGCAGCCATCGGCGCGGCCCTTGGGCCTGCCGGCTTTCTCATTGGCCGCGCCATTGCGCCCAATATAGACCCGAATGTCCGCGCCTTGCGTGACGCGGGCGTGGACATGACGACCGGGCAAATCATGGGCGGCACCGTGCGCCGCATTGAGGGCGCTTCCACATCCATCCCGCTGGTGGGCGACCAGATCATGGCCGCGCAGCGCCGCTCACTCGAAAGTTTCAATCGGGCGACGGCAAACCGGGTACTGGAGCCGCTTGGCGTTACTGTGCCGGACAACATCCCGGTCGGGCGCGACATGGTGGGCTACGTGGCCCGGCAGATCGGGCAGACCTACGACGACGCGATTGCCGGGGCGCGGCCGTTCGGGCCGGATGCGCAGTTTGCGGCTGAGCTTCAGCAGCTCGGGCAACAGTTCCTGACGCCAGACAGTCAGCGCACGTTCATCAATTGGGTGCGGAACAACGTCATCAGCCGCATCAACAACGGCCAGATCGACGGCCAAGCCTTCCAGACCATCAAGTCGGAGCTGGGGCGCGTGGGCCGGCTCTACAACGGCTCCGCCAACGCCTCCGAGCGCGAGTTGGGCGAGGCGTTCACAAGCCTGCAAGGCTCGCTCTATGGCCTGCTGGGCCGCAGCAATCCGCAGATCGAGCCGGCGTTGCGGGCTGCCGACCGGGCCTATGCCATGTCCGTCCGCATGACGGACGCGGCGGGGCGCGTGGGCGCGACGGAAGGGGTGTTCACGCCTCAGCAGCTTTCCGCGGCCGTCCGCAACACGGATCGCTCGGTGCGCCACGGCGCCTACGCGCGCGGGGATGCGCTGCTGCAAGATCTGTCGGATGCAGGCCGGGCCGTGCTGCCGAGCGCCATCCCGGACAGCGGCACAACCACGCGGGCGATGCTCAACGCCGGCTCCTTGGGCGCGTTGGGGATTGGGGCGGCAACAGGCGCGGTGAACCCTGGCATCCTCGCCGGCGCAGGGGCGGCCTACGGCGCCTACACGACGCTGATGCAACAGGCGCTGGCGGCGGCGCTGCTTGCAAAGCGTCCGCAGGCGGTGGAGGCGATGGGCAACCAGATCGCGCGGTCAGGCGCGTGGGGTTCGCTGCCGCTGACCACGACGTTGGTTGCGCCGCATCTTTTTCAGCCGTCGCCCTAGCCACGCGCCAACCCGCTCCGGCACCGAAACGCCGTCGATCTTCCAGAGGGCGGCGATGACGTTGCTGAGCATGATGCCGATGCCCATACCCAGCGCGTAAGTCGATGGGGACTTTTCCATGGCCCGCCAGCCTAGTGCCGGCGTGTGCCTCTGTCACCCACACAAAACGGTGAGCCAATGCCTCGTAACGGTTCCGGCAGCTACACACTGACCCAAGCTGCCTTTCAGTCCGGCCAGACGATCAGCAGCGCGGCGGTGAACTCCGACTTGTCGGATATCGCCACGGCGCTGACGCAGTCCGTCAGCCGGGATGGCCAGACGACCATCACGGCCAACCAGCCGATGAGTGGCTTCAACCATACGGGCGTGGGCAATGCCAGCCAGCGCAACCAGTATGCCGCGCTCGGCCAGGTGCAGGACGGCACCGCCATTTGGGCTGGCACGGCCGGCGGCACGGCGGATGCCCTGACGCTGACCCTCACGCCGGCCATCACGGCCTACGCGACGGGCATGGTGATCGAGTTCATCGCCGGCGCCTCGCCCAACACCGGCGCGGCTACCGTCAACGTCAACGCCGTGGGGGTGAAGAACCTGCGGCGGCGCGATGGGTCCACGGCCCTGTCGGCGGGCAACATCCCGGGCGGCGATCCCTGCACGATCATCTACGACGGCACCTCGTTCCGGCTGCTGCAGCCGACTGTGTCGGCGGACCTGGGCCTTGGCACCATGGCCACGCAGGCTGCGAGCAACGTCAACATCACCGGCGGCAGCATCACCGGCATTACCGACTTGGCGGTGGCCGACGGCGGGACAGGCGCCAGCACGGCGGCGAATGCCCGGGTGAACCTGCTGCCGAGCTACACCGGGAATGGCCTGAAGGTGCTGCAGGTGAACGCAGGCGCCACGGATGTAGCGTGGGACACGGCGGGAACGGTTGACGTTCAAACCTTTGCGGCTTCCGGTACGTGGACCAAGCCGAGCAGCGCAACGACGGTGCTGGTCGAAACGTGGGGTGCGGGCGGCGGCGGCGGCAGTGGCCGGCGAGGGATCACAACCGCCGCACGCGGTGGTGGCGCTGGCGGCGGCGGCGGTGCTTACACATACAGAGTGTTCAAAGCCTCCGATTTGACGGGCACTGTCACCGTCACTATCGGCGCAGGCGGGGCGGGTGGCGCGGCCATCACAGTGGACACCACGACCGGGAATGTCGGCGCTGTTGGTGGCAATACGACGTTTGGCGCTTATCTCACGGCTTATGGCGGCGGCGGCGGCATAGGGGGGAACTCCAATAATTCTGGTGCGAATGGCGGTGGCGCGTTGGCCGCCAACTCATCCACGGCTGGCGGCGGAGGTTTTGCTGGCGGCGCTGGAGCGGCCAGCGCTGCTGGCGGCAGTGCCGGTTTTGGCGGTGGCGCTGGTGGCGGTGCTTCCCTTGCCACTCCTGGCGCAGGCGGCGGGTCTTTCCAGGGAGGGGCGGGCGGCGGCGCGGGCGGCAGCCTGGATGCTTCAAACGTTGTTGTGGCCTCAGCGGCCGGGGGGGGCAACAGCGCGGCAAGCGCCGGTGGCGGCGCTGCCGGCACGGCGGGCGGCGCAGGAACGGCAGGCGCACAACAGAGCGGCGGCAGCGGCTCGGGTGGTGGCGGCGGGGCGGCTGCCGCGGCTGCGGCCTCTGGCGCGGGAGGCGCGGGCGGCGCGGGCGGCGGCGGCGGCGGCGGCGGTGCGGCATCTGCCAACGGATACAATTCGGGCAACGGCGGCGACGGCGGCGCTGGCTATTGCCGTGTGATTACGTGGTGAGGTGACGCATGGAACGCTGGGCCATTATCGACGGCGGCGCGGTTTTGAACATCGCCATCGGCGCCGAGGCACTGGAAGCCAATTGGGTGCCCGGAGAGGGCGCTGCCATTGGCGACCTCTACGTGGATGGTGCTTTCAAAACACCCACCACGCCCGCCCCCGTGCCCGAAGCCGTCACCCCCGTCCAGTTCCGCCGCGCACTGCGTCAGGCGGGCCTCTACGACGCCGTGACGGCCTACGTGGCCACCCAGGACGCCGACACGCAGGACGCCTGGGAATACGCCGTCAGCATCCCGCGCAGTGACGCGCTGGTGGCCCGAGCGGCGGCGGGGCTGGCTCAGACGGACGAGGAGGTGGACGACCTGTTCCGCTTCGCGGCGACCCTCTGAGATGGTCATACAGCAAACCGAACCATGGCACCTGGACAAGAAGGTGCCGCTTGCCCTGATCCTGAGCCTGTCCGTCCAGACTGCCGCGATGGTGTGGTGGGCGGCGACCTTATCGGCCCGTGTGGACGATCACGACCGGCGAATTGACCGCGTGGAAATCACCAGCCGGACGCAGGCCGACGAAAGCCGCAAATCGTCCGAGGCGCTGGTGCGGCTGGATGAGCGCCTGGCCGGCCAGACAGCCATCCTGCAACGCATCGAGGCGCAGATCGCGCGCCGCACCCCATAGGAGAGACACATGCAGGAAGTCGGAATCGGGCTGCTGCGCCATGCGCTGCAGCTTCTGGGCGGCGTGCTAATTGCGCGCGGGGTGGTGGACTCTGCCGGGTGGGATTTGGTGGCCGGTGCCGCCACGTCAGCCGCGACGGCAGGGTGGTATCTGTGGGGGCGGCGCCGTGCTGACGCCTCGTGACATGCAGCGCCTTTCCGGCGTCCATCCCGATCTCGTGCGCGTGATCTCCCGCGCGCGAGCGTCGGAGGATTTCATCGTCACCGAGGGCCTGCGCAGCACGGAACGACAGCGGCAGCTTGTCGCGGCCGGGGCCTCGCAGACCATGGCCAGCCGCCATCTCACTGGCCATGCCGTAGACCTCGCGGCGCTGGTGGGTGGCGTCGTGCGGTGGGACTGGCCGCTGTATGACCGGCTGGCGCAAACGGTGAAGAAGGCGGCGGCCGAGGAGGAGGTGGCTATCGTGTGGGGTGGCGACTGGCCAAAATTTCGCGACGGGCCGCATTTTGAGTTGGAGTGGCGGCGGTATCCGGCGGGGTAGGGTTCGGGGCTCATGGCAGGAACTCCGGCGGCAAATGCACGTTTGATGCCGCCCCGGCAAACATCGGGGCAATCTGTGCCGGCTTGTATCCGGCCAACCCACAGCCGATAGCGACCACATCGAATTGCCATTCTGGGTGTGCAAGAGCGTATTCCAGGAATGCCGCTACGTGTTCTTCGATGAAGGCAAGCGGCAACACGCGCAGGTTCCGGTCTTTAGTCGGTATGGCGTAACTGTTGCCTTGCTTGCCTACGCCGCAGCCGTAGATAGCGCCATGGTGCTGCACAGCAGCTTTTGCCGATCCTGCGCCATGCCGACCGGCGAGGTTGCTGCCGAACACGAAAATGCGTGAGTGCGCGCTCATGTCGCGTCTCCTAGCGCGCGGATGTCGGCGGCGTCTAAAGCGCCGCAATTGCTGCACCCGCACAATTTCCATCGAGCGGCGCTGTTGGGGCCATAATCTGCGGCGGCTTTAACCACTTCGGCGCGCAACGTGCATCCGCATTCTTGTAGTGCCGCCGCCCGCTGCAACGCCTCGGCCTGGATCGCGGGGATCACGGCGGCGAGGGCGATGTGAAACGCGCTTCGTGCGTCTCCTTCCGCGCGCCACCACGCATCCATCGCGGCCGTCACCCACTCATCCGGCACCACGTATCCCGCGCTCATGCCTGCGGCTCCTTGGCTGCGGCGAGCATGGCGCGGTAGATGCCGTGATACATGCTTTCCTCGATTGCCTGATTGGTCCTGCCGGGCGCCGCCAACAGCATCTCCCGCGTCGGCTCCACCGGCACCACCGCATAGCCAGCAGCGGCGAGGGCATCAAACCCCCGCTGCAATGCGCCCCAATGAAGACGCCCGCGTTCACGAAAATAGGCGTTGCCCACGATCTGCGCCGGCACACTGACGAGAACCGTGTTGCCGGCCTGCACGATATCCTTGCCCCGCCCGCTCATGCCCCGTCCCCCTTCACCAGCGGGAGGCGTGTGGTGCCGAGCGTGTTGTAGCCCCAATGATCATGCGTCTCGCGCGCGCCCTTAGAACCGACACGAAACTGCCGCACCTCGCCGCTGCTCTTGTCCTCAAACGCAACCACCTCCACCACCTCCCCACGCGCGGGCTCGGGAGCGGCGGGGAGGGCGTTCAGGCCTCCTTCCAACGGCTGCTTTTCCTCCGCGTCATCCAACTCCTGCAACGCATTTAGCAACGCCTGCCCATGCTCGCGCTCGTGAATGTAGGTGTCGGCGTCCTCTGGCGTGCGGCCATGGATCAGGCCCGCGTTGTCGATCAGCAAGCGGGCTAACTCTGCCACGTGCTCCAGGGCCTCTGCCACGTGCTCCAGGGCTTTGATGCGTGCGTTCATCCTGCGCCCCCCGCCAGCACACCCACCCGCTCCTGCGCCGCCAAAATCATGTCTTCGAGCCGCTGAGCCATCCCGTTGCGCGCGACGTCTCGGGCCCGGCGCACGTCCTCGTGCTCCACAATGGCGACAAGCTCGTCCCAGCCAGAGGCGGTGCGCAGCTCCACCTCCAGTGCGTCGATAAACTGGCTGAGCGTGCGCTTCGAGTTTTCGACGGTTGGGGCGGGCTGCGGTGCGGGCTCGGCGTGGGCTTCGATGGTGGGGCCAGAATAGGCCGGCGTGTCGGTCGGCATGTCACGCGCTTCCTCGGCGCTAATCAGGCCGCGCAGCACGTCGGGGAAGGCGTCACGCAGGGCGAAGCCGCGCGCACGCAGTTGCAGCATCCGCGCCGGGTATTGCTGCCACGGCCCTGCCTTTCCCCATAGGCCCGCCTTCTTGGCATCGGCCACGCTAAACCGTGCCACCACGGGCGAGGCGCCACGGCGCTTGGCCATGCAGGTTGCCACCATCGCCTCGCCTTCGCCCTCCATCTTCTCGGCAATGTCTTCGCAGTTGACCGAAGCGCGGCACAGGCCAATGAGGGCATCGCCCCACACGCTGGGCCGGTTGTTGATGACGGCGATGTTCTGCAGCGCCTGCATCGGGGCCAGGCCAAGTTCGCTGCCCATTTGGACGGCCAGCATGATGTCTTCCGGCTTGTTGCGGAACGCGAACGGCACCATGGCGGACTTCGCGGCCATGTTTGAGAATTGGGCCAGTTCGTTGAAGCTGGCGGGGCGGAGAATAAGGGCGGTCATGTTCATTTGCTCCGTATGGTCAAAGCCGCAACACCATTGGCCAGCACAGCGCCAGCGATGGGGGTTCCCGCTTCGAGCAGTTGTTTGATTTTGGCTTTGTCAGGCTCCACCGTCGTGCGCAGGCACTCCGGCGGCAGTTCATCGGGGTTAATAATCAGCACGCCGGGGCGGCCCTGAGACACGCTCACGGTAAATTCCGGGTGCTTCCACTTCTGCGTTCCCGCCGCTTCCATGACGGTTAGCAGCAGGCCGCGCATCGTCTCCGCGCGGCGCTTGGCCCGGTCGCGGCGTGTGGCCAACGCCACCAGCCTTTCGCCAATCACGTCAACGTCTGCCTCAGCCTCGCCAACGGCCCGCACCAGCAGCGTCACGATATGGGCGGCGTCTGGCACGTCCTGTTCGATGGCGGCCAGTAACGCGGCTTCGTCGGTGTCGGGCGTGAGGGTGGCCAGGTCTGCCACACGGGCGCGGATGGCGCTGGTGACTAAGGCGATTTGGAGGGTGTTCACAGCCAAGCCCTCCACCACTTCCGCGCCGGCCTCTCCACCGCCACCGGCTCGCCAAGCTGATCGGCCACGGCATGCAAAGCGAAGACCACGCCGCGCATTTCCACCAATTCGCACGCAGGCAGCCGCCGCAGGTTCCCAGCTTCGATCTTGCCGTTAAGAAGCGCCGCCATCTGCCGCAGCCGGATACACGCCGGCTGGGTGTCGTCCATGATGGCGCGTAAAGTGGGGTTGGCGTCGGTTTGGAAGGATTGGATGTGGCTCACGTCAACGCACTCCAAAGCGAGACAACCGCACCAGCCCAAGCCGCCACCGACAACAGCGAGGCATTCACCACGTTGCGCGTTCGGGCAACGCCGGCTTGCACGTCGCCAATTAGGCAGAAGCCAAAAAACATGCCCACCACGCCGCAGACGGTGGCGGGGAGAAGGTGGAGTAGGTTCCATGTCATTACACAACCTCCCTCGGCAGCGGCGCCGGCAACCCTAGCGGCAGAATAAACGGCAGCGCCGGAAACACGGCCTCGCGCATTTCGGCCAGCCATTGCGCGTCGTCTGCGATGTGTTCGGCAAGCACCGCCCGCCAATGCGGGTCGCGTTCCTCCTCGTGCGCTGCCATCTGTGCGGCGAGATCGCGGGCCAGGTCTTCCACGTCTTCGGCGGTGTATGCAAGCATGTAGGTGGGGGTCATGGCTGGCCCTCCGCGTCATAGATGTAGGCGCGCGCCCATGCCGAAGCCGTCGCCGCATTGTAGGTGGCCCATGCCGCCGCCGTCGCCGCATCGTAGGTGGCCCATGCCGCCGCCGTCGCCGCATCGTAGGTGGCCCATGCCGAAGCCGCCGTCGCCGCATAGTAGGTGGCCCATGCCGCCGCCGTCGCCGCATTGTAGGTGGCCCATGCCGAAGCCGCCGCCGCCTCGTAGGTGGCCCGTGCCGCCGCCGTCGCCGCATTGTAGGTGGCCCATGCCGAAGCCGTCAGCAGGTTTTCGGCAGCCCACCCCCACGTAAACGCGCTAGCATGCTCGACGCATAGCGCTTCTGTGATTTGCACGAATTTGCCAAACATCTTGCGGAATCGCAAGACTTGCTCAGCACACGCGCCTTTTGACTTGAGCGTGGCGAGCGTCAAAGTGCGGGCTTCCATCACCACGCCTCCCGAGAAGCGCGCGCCTGCTCAAGCGCCTTGTCCATCTGCTCAAGGAACGCCTCTGCATCGGCAACCAGCATGTGGTGCGGCGGAATCTCGGTACTGTCGAACTCCCACGGGTTTTCACGCAGGCTCAGCAGCGACACGACTAGCCACGCGCGGGCCGTCTGCATGGCCACGATATCGTCGCGCGTGGCGACGTGCAGCGGGGGTTCGGGGCGGTAGGTGCCGCCGGGGCCGGCGTCGTATGCGCGGCTGTTAAAGTTGTCGGGGTAAGACATCGAACGCCTCCATCTGGTTGATGCCCAAACGTTGCCACCCACGCAACGCCACGTCAACCATAAAAATGCCAGCCCGGCAAAATTTTTCCTTGACGGCACCGGAACCGCGCGGCACGGTGGCGTCCATGAAACTCCTTGAATATCTCCAGACGAACGGCATCACATACCGCGAATTCGCCGCGTTGATCGGACGCGACCAGGCCGAAGTGTGGCGATGGGCAAATGGCCGCAGGGTTCCGCCGTTGCTTGTCGCCAATCAAATCGAGCAAGTGACGGACGGCAACGTGACGCCCCGGACGTTTGTGGAGTCGGGAACGTGATCGGTCATCTCCAAATCGGCGGCTGCGCGGGCAGTTCTGACGAGATGGCCGCCACCAGCGGGGGCAGCGGTTCGTCCGCGCCTGCTGGTGGGGAATTGGGCGCGGGCGGGCATCTCCCCCCGGTTGGACCTGCGGCGGGGGGCAGGCCCGTGACCCATCCCCCGCACGCTGCGCTAGACGCTGGCACAATCCGCCGATGGGCCGCTGAAGGTGTGTCTCAGCGCAAGATGGCGCAACGGTTGAACCTGTCCCAATTTACAGTGGCCAATTTTATGTCGGCGCACGGTATAGAAACGCTGATACGCAAGCCTCGAAACGGCGCGATGGAGCGCGCGTCTGCGGTGCTGGTGGAGCATTTCGCCACGCATCCCGATCTTAAGGCCGTGCTGGCACTTTACCGGCAGGCCCGGAACAACGACGGAACAACCATGAAGGGCATGCGTGCCCACGCTCGCAAGCTGCGCATCGTGCGGGCGGACGATAGCGTGTGGACCGGCGCCAAGCGTGGCGCGGCGACCGTCAAGGCTATGCACGAAGCGGCGGCTGTGAAACTGGCGCCGATGCTTCAGGCGTCGTTAAACGAGACGTATTCGCTGCCTGTCAGCGCCAAGCTACTCGGCATCAGCGCCAAGCGGGCGCGCAGGCTGGCACGGCTGGGGATGGTGACGGTTCCGCCCCGGCCGAAGGTGGCCAAGGCGCCAAAACCCAAGCCACCGCCGGCACCACGCAAGCCCAACAAGCTGCCTGCGACGTGGGTGCGCGACAACAGCCCGCGCGCGCCCAAGCCCCGATACGAGAGCGTCGAGGCGTTCCTTGAGGCGGGCGGGCGTATCCAGGTTTGCCCTGCGGCAGCAGCGGCAGTCACGACGGCCACGCTGGACGAGGGGCGCGACGTGATCCGGGGTTACCACGAAGCGGCCGGCGAAACGGGTAACTGGAAAGACCGCGCGAAGAAGAAGATCGGGCGGCTGCATTTTGGGGCAAGCGCATGACCGAAGACGAAGCCAAACAAGCCCTCTACGCCGCAACCCGCCGCACCGCTACGCGCCCGGTTCGTGTGATCGGGCAGCCCATCATGGATAGCCCGCCGCGTATTGTTTACCGCGTCGATATGGAGGCGGAGATACGGGCGCAGATGGCTACGGCTGGGTTTGAGTTTGCGGATGAGCCGCCGGGCGTGGGGAACTTCTGGTGATGCTGCATCCCGATTATTCCGCGTTCCTCGCGTCAAAGGCACCTCGCCCCCGAGCTGTTGGTATTGAGCCGGGCGAGATGCCCGCGCATCTGTTCGACTACCAGGCCGAGTGTGTGCGGTTCGCATTGCGCCAAGGCCGCGCCGCCATGTTCCTTGATACCGGGCTGGGGAAGACGCGCATTCAGCTTGAATGGTGCCGCCAAGCCGCCGAAGCAAGCAATGGGCGGGCGCTACTCCTGACGCCGCTCGCAGTGGCCCGGCAGATTGAGCGTGAGGGCTTATCGCTGGGTTACGACGTGCGCGTGATCCGCCACCAGGACGAAGCCCGCGACGGCATCAACGTCTGCAATTACGACCGCCTTGCCGCACTTGATACCGTGCAATTCGGCGCCGTGAGCCTAGACGAAAGCTCGATCCTGAAGAACTTTACGGGCGCCACGACGCGCGCGTTGATCGTTTCCTTTGAAGGCCACCGGTTCAAGCTGGCTAGCACCGCCACGCCGGCCCCGAACGATCACATGGAGCTGGGCACGCACGCGGAGTTTTTCGGCCTGATGCGAAGCGTGGAGATGCTGTCGCGCTGGTTCATCAACGACACCGCCACCGCAAGCCAACAGTGGCGCATCAAGGGCCACGCGCAGGATGCGTTCTGGGATTGGGTGGCGTCGTGGGCGCGGTGCGCAGAGACGCCGGCAGACCTCGGATATGACGCATCGCGTTTCGTGCTGCCTCCGCTGAACATCCACCGGCATAAGGCCGCAGGCGACACGCGGGCGGCGGCCGGGATGCTGTTCGCATCCGATTTATCCGCAACGAACATGCACGCCATAAAGCGCGAGACGGCACAGGCGCGCGCCGAGGCTGTAGGCGCGTTGGTGGCCGCCGAACCAGGCGAACCGTGGGTGATTTGGTGCGACAATGACGCCGAGGCTGACGCGCTAATGCTGGCGGTGCCGGGCGCCGTGGAAGTGCGCGGATCACACACGCCGGAACGCAAAGAGGCAGCCCTGACGGCGTTTGCCATGGGCGAGGCGCGATACATTATCACGAAGCCGTCCGTAGCCGGCATGGGCCTAAACTGGCAGCACGCCGCCCGTGTGGCGTTCGTGGGCCGCAGCTTCTCGTATGAGGCTTGGTATCAGGCTGTGCGACGGTGCTGGCGGTTCGGCCAGACGCGGCCCGTTGACGTTCACCTGATCGTCGCCGAGGGCGAGGATCAAATCGGCCGCGTGATCGATCGGAAGGCCGGCGACCACGCCACAATGAAACGCGCCATGGCTGCGGCCATGGCCCGCAATCGGAATACGGAAGCGCAAACGCGCATTCCCTATCAACCCACTCATACCGGGAGGCTCCCCGCATGGATGTGCGCTGTTTGAACAGTGCCCACGGGCAAAACTGGACCGCGATCAACGGCGATAGCTGCGATGTGCTGGCGCAGTTGCCTGATGCGTCCATCGGTTTCTCGGTCTATTCGCCTCCGTTTGGCGATCTGTTCGTCTACTCCGAGAGT
>Ga0208974_1000106_pt1 | contig 36684 bp, 42 predicted proteins | sample GreLakmeER15MSRF_FD_187699 | JGI IMG/M metagenome (GOLD analysis project Ga0208974, IMG submission 187699) | Freshwater lentic microbial communities from great Laurentian Lakes, MI, USA - Great Lakes metaG ER15MSRF (SPAdes) | ecosystem: Environmental > Aquatic > Freshwater > Lake | place: Great... | reverse complement strand
ACAAAAACTAGATAAGGAACTAGTTTTGTAGAGTGCGGAGGCGAAGCGTATTGTGTGACAGGCCGCAATCGTAATTTTGATATGTTGGGGCTTGATTCTCGTTTATTCACACATTACCAAGCCCTTGGTATTCAAAATGAGACAGAAGTGGGTATTCGTCTTCATTCAGAAACCATGAGTAATAAAACGGAACGTTCTAATGCCGGACCTAGAGCGCGAACGGGGATAACGACCGGTAATGAAAACAATGATGCAAAGGCAATCGCTTTATATCTACAAAACCGATTCTTATTTACCGATCAATTTGCTGTGACCCCGGGTGTGCGAGTTGAGTCCTATCGGCAGATCCGCAAAAATGAAATGAATGGCATTAAAGGCGAAGCAAACAATACCGAGATTGTTCCTGGGATTGGGGCCACTTGGCAATTTTTACCAGAAATTCAGTTCTATAGCAGCGTTTATAAAGGGTTTGCGCCAGCAATGATTTCTGCAGCAATTAGCGGTGATGGAATTGATCAGAAGTTAGATGCAGAGCGATCGATGAATATCGAGTTTGGCTTACGCGGGAAGGCTCAACAATGGACCTATGAGGCGGCAGCATTCCGGATGGACTTTAGTAATCAGATCGTCAACCAAGCTCTGTCTGGGGGTATTAGCAAAACAAATGGTGGTCAATCCTTGCATCAGGGCGCTGAGGGCGCGCTTGGATACGCTATTACATCTGCTTGGAGCGTGCTTGCGAATGCAACTTACATACCTGTCGCTGAATTCAAGGGCGGTGCTCTAGGCCCTGTTGGCAATCGTGTCCCTTACACGCCTAAGCTAACTACGAATGCAGGTGTCAACTATAGTAAGAATGGATTTAAAAGCTTCTTAAATGCATATTACGTATCTAGTCAGTATGCAGATAGCGCAAACACGGAAGTAGAGAGTAACGATGGCACCAAAGGCTTAATTTCGTCCTTTATAACCCTGAACTGGAGTGTAGTGTATAGCCCTCAAAAAGATCTTAAGTTATTTGGCGTAATTAGAAATCTCACGGACAAAAAATATATATCTGGCCGTAGCCCGGATGGCATATTCCCTGGGGCAGAGCGTAATTTTGAGCTCGGTTTAGCCTACCAGTTCTATTAACTAGCCACGACCTACAAATGGCATTTTGCTAGCCATGATGGTCATAAATAAGACATTAGTCTCGGGCGGTAACTTTGCCATGTGCAAAACCGCCTGACCAACATGGTCAACATCCATACGAGGCTCTACTTTGATCGATCCATCAGCCTGCATAATGCCATTGGCCATCCGCTCGGTCATCTCAGTGGCAGCATTACCAATATCAATTTGCCCACAATTAATATTAAACGGACGACCATCTAATGAAATTGATTTAGTTAGTCCAGTAATTGCATGTTTAGTGGATGTATAGGGAGCGGTATTTGGGCGTGGGGCATGAGCAGAGATCGAGCCATTATTAATAATGCGACCGCCTTGTGGGGATTGTGCTTTCATCATGCGCATAGCCTCTTGGGAGCATAAGAACGCACCACATAAATTACTATTCACCACATTCATCCATTGTTCATAACTAAGCTCATCCATGGGGATGGCCGGGGCACCTGTGCCGGCGTTATTAAAAAGTACGTCAATGCGACCAAACTTACTCTTGAGAGCAGCAAATAAGACCTTTACCTCATCAGGTTTCCCAATATCGCATGAGACCGCCAGGCAGTTTTTATCATTACCCCCAATTTCTTCGATCGCCTTCGTGAGCCGCTCCATCTTACGACCGGTTAATACGATACAAAAGCCATCGGTAAGAAGGGCTTTGGCAGCCGCTTTTCCGATACCGGTTCCAGCACCTGTAATTAGGGCAACACGCAAAGAATTTGAGTTCATAGTTATTTGATCAATCAGGGCATAATTGTTAAAAATACAATGATATATCCATGAACCTTTTGTATCAGCTAGCCTCTAGACCAGCCGCCCTTGTTTCGGTAATTATTGCTCTGGTAACGACTGTTTTTATTAGCATTTGGTTCCTTCTTCCCCATCCCCCTAAAACCTTAACAATCGTAACCGGGTTTCCAGACGGCTTATATACCCAGTTTGCCCAACAACTAAAGATAGAGCTGGAGAAACTAAAAAGTGGTGATGATTAACTCGATATGTTGACTCCTCCCTTTACTTCCTTAGAACAATTTAGCTCTCAATTCAGCGAACGGGGGTTTGCCGTTTTATCCCCAGACCATTTCGCAAATCAGACTAATTTATCGTTAGAAAATCTGAATACCCTAAAGGCCTTCTGGGATCATTTGCCCCGTGATCCCTATCTCAAGGATGGCGGACGGTACCGTTATCGAAGACATGCGAGCTACATCGTACGCGGCACCAGCCTCGAGTTGGCGCCACATCGAGCGCATTGGCAATCGTTGGATTACAACGCATTACATGGCGGTATTGAGCGTTGGTTTGAGCCTTTGCAGCCCGAGCTTTCTAAAAATCAGTATTGGCAGCAGTTGATTAGTAAGATTACCCAATTACTAGATAACATCGCACCATCACCAACGTGGTTCGTAGAGGCGCATCCTTTCCGGATTGATACCAGTGATGGAATTGGTCGTCCTACGCCAGAGGGTGCTCATCGAGATGGGGTTGATTTTGTGGCTGTGATCTTGGTTGATCGGGTTGGGGTCAAAGGTGGCGAGACCCGTATTTTTGAGGCTGAGGGCTCGATTGGCTTACGCTTTACTTTACAAGATTCCTGGAGTGCTTTATTACTCAATGATGCCAAGATGATTCATGAAACTACCCCAATACAACCAATTGCTAGCCCTGGATATCGCGATACTTTAGTGATTACCTTCCGTCGTAATAGCTTTCAAGAGCCACCGCTTCATCACGATCAATAAGACCTATTCATGAGTATTTTGAAAGGTAATACGCCGCTGATGCTCCTGGCACAAATTGGGGCTTTATTAGGATTTGCTGCGTATGCAGTTACCTTAACTACCCTACAAGATGAATGGGGCCTTAGTAATTTTGAATCTGGTTTAATCGCTAGCTCCTTCTTTGTTGGCTATGTTCTTTTGGTACCCTTCGCAACTGCACTGACAGATCAAATGGATGCGCGCCGTATTTATTTACTGGGTAGTATTTTGGCAATCGCAGGATTATTGGGAATGGGCTTTCTGGCGAACGATTTTTTCAGTGGATGTATGTGTATGGCTGTCAGTGGTGCTGGATTGGCGGCTACCTACATGCCGGGACTTAAGATCTTATCGGATCGTTTAACGCAAGGCGAAATCACGCGCCACATCTCTTTTTATACTGCCTTCTTTGGTGTTGGTACCGGATTATCATATGTTGTATCTGGTTGGATTCTTGATTTAGGGGATTGGCATCTTGTTTATCAGTGGGTTGCACTAGGCCCCACTATCTCTTTGGTAATTGTTTATTTCTGGATACGTCCCATGCATGTTAGGCACTGGTACGACAGCATACAAATAAATTGGAAGAATGTCTTTCCAATAGCAAAGTGGCAGCAGATCTTAGAGGATCGCAATGCATCTGGTTATATTCTTGGCTATACCTTTCATTCCTTAGAACTATTTGCATCGCGTAGTTGGCTTGTCGCATTCTTTATTTTAAGTACTCAGCTATCTGGAGTGGAATTTTTCTTAGCAGCCACCACCCTAGCTGGAGTCATTAATTTCTTTGGGGTGCCGGCATCTATATTGGGTAATGAATTAGCTCTTAAAATAGGTCGCCAAAAATGGATTTGTATTGTGATGATCACCAGCGCTATCTTTGGCGTTGCTCTAGCCTATTCAATGGGTCATGCTAGCTGGTTAATTTTAGCTTTAGCAATAGGCCACGCTATTTTTATCATGGCAGATTCAGCGACCTTAACTGCAGGCTTGGTGACGAGTGCCAATCCAAAAATGAAGGGCGCCGCAATGGGCTTACATTCCTTAATGGGTTTTGGTGGCGGACTTCTTGGTCCGGCAATATTCGGATTCGTTCTTGATTTGAGTGGCTCACAAACCGATCGGATATCGTGGATTTGGGCGTATGCCTCAATTGTGATCTGGGGAGTTCTTTTTGTAATCTATGAGCGTCGTAAGGGTTGGGTGCACTGAGTGGCGTAATGAATCATTACACTAAGCAATACTTTGCCTAGCCTTTTGTAAGCCAGCTTGTAGATCGTGACAGAAATAATCTGCATTCATTTTTTGATAAAAGCCAGACCGTTTTGCAATATCATGCGGCTGGTGCGCAAGCCCGCAAATATATACCGTAAGCCCTTGCTTATGGCAGTGATGGATTAGTTCAGAAAGACTATCCATACCCGTTGAGTCAATATAAATCACATTCTTAAAGTCAAGAACCACTGCATTTTGTGGAAGATTATTTTCAATCTCCTCCAGCAATTGGACGGCTCCAAAGAACAAGGCCCCATAGATTCGGTAACCTGCTACCTTACCAGTTAGATCTTCCAAGAATGGGTAGTCTTGCGCTTGTGCACGTTCAATGCGGCTAAGACTGGAGATTCGGTAGATAAAGGTCAAGAATGCCAGCAAAAGACCAACTTCAACAGCCACTGTTAAATCAACCATGACCGTTAAGAGAAAGACGCTGATCATCGTAATGCGATACGGCATTCGAAATTGTTTGAAATCAATAAACCTGTTCCATTCACCCATATTCCAGGCGATATAAATCAAGATGGCAGCTAAGCATGCAAGAGGGATATCTTTTGCTAAAGGGGCTGCCAAAATAATAATGAGGAGTAGGGTTAATGAGTGAACGATTGCTGAAATAGGGGTTCTAGCTCCCGACTCGATATTTGTAACGGTGCGTGCAATTGTTCCAGTAACGGGCATACCACCTAAAAACGGCACGCAAAAATTAGCAATTCCTTGGCCCATGAGCTCTTGATTCGGTTGATGACGGGAGTGGGTCAGACCATCTGCAATGCGAGCACAGAGTAGGGATTCAATGGCGCCCAAAAGAGCTAAGGTCATCGCTGGGGCTATTAAAAACTGAGCGCTTTCCCAAGAGATTCCCAGCCATTGAGGGCTAGGTAAGGAGGATGGGATGCCACCGAAGCGACTGCCAATTGTTTCAATGGGTAGGGAGAAAATGCTGGTCGTTAGAGTGGCGGCAATTAAAACAAAAATAGTTCCAGGCACATTCCCTAGCATTCCAAAGCGTTTTTTATTGATTCGCCAGATCACCAAGATAGCTAGACTCGCAAGCGATAAAAAAATCGCAAACGGGTTAAATGTACCAATCTCTTGATACAGAGATTGAGCTAAGCTAAAAAATTGCGAGGGTACCTTGTCGATCTGTAAGCCCAGCAGGTCTCGAATTTGAGACAAGATAATCAAAACTGCAATACCGTTAGTAAAGCCAACAATGACGGCAATAGGGATAAAACGAACAAGTGTCCCTAGGCGAAATACGCCCATGAGGAACAAAAATATTCCGGATAGGCTTGTTGCTAAGAGTAGATTGGCAACACCATAGCGATCAACAATGCCATACACAATCACAATAAAAGCACCTGCCGGCCCTGCAATTTGAACTTTGGTGCCACCCAAAAGAGCTACCAATAGCCCCCCGACAATCGCTGCATAAATTCCGGCCTCTGGTTTTAGACCACTAGCAATTGCAAAAGCCATCGCTAGGGGGAGGGCAACCACTCCAACTGTGATACCTGCTAATACATCCTCATAAAAATAGGCTTGCTTATAGCCTTTAAATGAATCAAGGATGGTGGGCCTAAAAAAAGCCATTAATTTTTAAACCAAGGGAATAAGGAATTGCTAGTCCAGTATGCAAATACGGAACAGGCGGCTGTCAAAAAACTGCCCCAGACGATGTCAATCAAGGCTAATTTAGTGGGAAAGCCTTGAATGACTGCGAGATTGGTTAGGTTATAGGTCATGTAGCAAAAGAACCCAAATAGGGCGCCGTATAGCAAGGCATCAAGCCAGGCTTGCTTTTGGAGAGCGGGATAAACAACAAAAAGGCTTACTCCAAGACCGTAGAGGAGATAAAACGCTAGTGCAGCCACTAAATTAGGATGGGTTGCCATTAGCGAACCCATTTCCGAACGATAAAGCCCCTTAGCAATACCCAGCAGCCAAATGAGATCAATGACCAACAAGCAAATTAAGAAGGATAAATATGGGGCTAAATACTTGAGCATTTTGATCAGCATCCCTACATGTTTAGGTAATAAGACTTAGTATTGACTTAACAGTATAAATCCCCAAACTATTTCTAAGGAGCAAGGTATGTTTAAGAATCTAATAGTACCCATTGATGGAAGCGATCTTAGTCAGAAATCCTTAGAAAAGGTTAAAGAACTAGCAAAGGCAGATGGGGCTAAGGTAACTTTGGTTTATGTCTCTGATCCATTGCCGCCCATTGCGTATGCCGATAGTACGATGGGGGTGCCATTCTCGGATGCGGCACATAAAAAAGTATGCGAATCTTTTGCAAAGAAAATTCTTGCTCAGTCACACGAGAAAATTGGCGCAGAGTTGCTAGTCCATACGATGCATGTCCAAAATGTTAATGTATTTGAGGGCATTATTGAGGCTGCTAAAGAAGCCAAGGGGGATGTCATTGTGATGGCATCAAATAAAAATACTGGCTTAAAAGGGATTTTGCTAGGAAGCGAAACTCACGCAGTGATCGTTCACAGCAATTTGCCCGTTTTAGTCTTGGGTTAAACCCATTTATTTTTTAACTTGGTTTGCAGCCTCTGCTTTTGCAGAGGCAATATTTTCTGTCATGCCTCGAGCAAACTCGCTATCGGCAGGTACCAAGTTCTTCGCTTTGGTCCAATAATCCTCAGCCTTCTTAAAGTCACCTAGCTCAAAAGAAGCTGTTCCACCCAAAGCGAGGGCCTTGAGATTGTTAGGTTCTAGTTGCAGGGCTTTTTGGATTAGACGCATCGGTTCACCCCGAATACTCTTGTTTTGGAAAGCGAGTAAATCGGCGTAATCCACCATTAATTGGGCATTATTAGGACTTAGCTCCAAAGCCTTTTTATAGGCAGCAAGAGCCTCGGTCATTTTTTGGAGGGCAGCATACGAACGACCTAACATTTGCCAGCCTTCCGCATTATTAGGTTCTTTCTTGAGCTTCTCAGCCAGACGCTCTACCATACCCTCAATATCCTGTTGGCTAAGCTGCGGTTGCACTTGGTTTGCTTCTGGCAGATAGAGGGCAAGTGGTGAGCCAACCAGGAGATAAAGCAAGATGGCACATACAGGTAAGCCGGTTGCAATCCAAATAGTTGGCCACTTCCTACTACTGCCCTGCTTAGGATTCTCCGAAGTAAATTGATCGGCAGCAATCGCAAGCTCTTCTTGTAAAAGACGTTTCTCAATATCAAGACGAGATTCTGCAAGCTGCTCTTGGCTAATGCGACCTTCTTTAAAATCTAGCTCAAACTGACTCAATTGATTACGTAAGATGGCAATGTTTTCATCTTGCTCGAGCGAAATTTTTTGAAAATCTAATTTTTTTCTCCGAAACGGAATCACAATAATCAGGACCGCAAGTACGGTCATGATGAGGGCGAGGATGATAAAAATGGTCATTACTGATTATCCGTCTTCCGTTCGAGTAATTGCCGAGCACGCTGAATATCTTGGGCTGTGAAGGATTCACCCAAAAGGTCTTGCCGACGTTGTTTAATCTGCCGAACTAAGAAAAATAAGCCCAATAACATTAATAAAAAGGGACCAACCCAAAGCATAAGCGTGGCTGCATTAAAAGGGGGTCTATATAAAACAAAATCACCATAACGATCGGTCATATATTTAAGGATTTCGTCTTTAGAACGACCCTCGCTCAGTTGTTTGCGCACCTGATTTTTCAAATCAACCGCTAGATCAGCATTAGAGTCTGCAATGGTTTGGTTTTGGCAAACAAGGCAGCGCAGCTCATTGGAGAGCTCTAATACTTTTTTTTCTAAATCGGGATTGCTAGAAACTGGTGTGGCGATCTTTGCCGAAGTATCACCGGTAGTTACTTGGGCGCTCACAGCAGTGCTAATCACGAAGAGCGCTAAAAGGCTTGAAAGAATAGAAAGTTGTGTGAACTTCATTGCTCTAATTTTGTAATCAGCGGAATAATTTTTTGACTCATTGCTTCTTTTGTGAGGGGGCCAATATGCTTATATCGAATGATTCCAGATCGATCGATAACAAAGGTTTCTGGAACTCCGTACACGCCGTAATCAATGCCTACTTGACCAGTTAGATCGGAAATAGAAAGTTGATAGGGATCACCATATTGTTTTAACCATGCTTTAGCAGCCTCGGGTTTGTCTTTATAATCCAAGCCAATGAGAGGGGTGCTTTGAGTTTTTGCAAAATCCACTAACAAAGGATGTTCCTCTCGGCATGCTACACACCATGATGCCCAGATATTGAGAATCCAAACTTTACCCTGCATTTGATCGGGAGAAAAGGCGTTTTGTTCTTTTCCTAAGATCGGTAATGTAAAACTAGGTGCTGGCTTACCAATAAAAGGTGATGGCACCTCACGAGGTTTGAGCTGAAGCCCAATCACTAAAAAAACGAGTAGAACAACAAAGATTAGCAGCGGAATGAGATAGCGTTTCATCTCAGGCCGCTTTCTTTCGATAACGTCGATCTGTAATTGCCAAGAAACCACCTAACGCCATTAGCAAACAACCGCCCCAGATCCAATCAATAAACGGCTTGTGATAAATGCGTACACTCCATTCATTCTCATTAATGGGCTCACCCAATGAAACATATAGGTCGCGTGTTATCCCAGAGTCAATCGCTGCTTCGGTCATTGGCATTTGACTGGCTGTATAGACGCGCTTTTCGGGATAGAGACTCGTTACTGGCTTACCGTTTTTGCTTACATCAAAATGACCCTGTATGGCAGCATAATTAGGACCAGCGATGGTCTTTAAGGAAACCAATTGGAAATCATAGCCACCTGATTGAGAGACGCCGCCCACCTGCATTCGCACATCTTGCTCGGTTTCAAAGCCACGCACTGCGGTAATGCCAATAATAAATACCGCCACTCCGAAATGGGCCATCAGCATACCGTAATAGCCAGCAGGCTGAATTCGTAAATTCTGCCACCAGGATCGATCCGGATTGATGCGCGCACGATCAATCAACTGCGTTACCCCAGAGCTAATAATCCACGCAGATACCAAGAACCCAAAACCAATCATTGGGGTCCATGAGCGCAGCACGATTGGTGCAATGACGGCAGTAATGGCGCTAACCGCAAAAGCCCATTTCAACTTCAGAACTAGTTCAATGGGTGGGGACTGGCGCCACCGGGCAATTGGTCCAACCCCCATTAAAAACAATGCAGGGGTCATGAGTGGAACAAATACCGCCTCAAAGTAAGGCTCGCCCACAGAGATCTTGCCTAAGTTAAGAGCATCTAAGATAAGCGGGTATAGGGTACCCAGTAAAACAGCTGCAGCAGCTACGAGTAATAAAACGTTATTGACAAGTAACATACCTTCACGCGATACGGTTTCAAAATTACCACCGATATTCGCTTTGGGCGCGCGCCATGCAAAAAGCAAAAGTGAGCCCCCCACCACAAAAGCAAGAAACCCTAAAATAAAGATTCCACGTTCGGGATCGGTTGCAAAAGCATGCACAGAGGTGATGACACCCGAGCGAACTAAGAAGGTGCCCAACAAAGAGAGTGAAAAAGCAAGGATAGCTAAGAGGGCGGTCCACATCTTAAAGCCACCACGTTTTTCAGTAACCGCCAATGAATGAATCAATGCAGTGCCAACTAACCAAGGCATGAAGGATGCATTCTCGACAGGATCCCAAAACCACCATCCACCCCAGCCCAATTCATAGTAGGCCCATGCGCTACCCAAGGCAATGCCAATGGTTAAAAAGCACCATGCAGTAGTGACCCATGGGCGCGACCAACGCGCCCAGGCTGCATCTAAACGGCCAGATAGTAAGGCGGCGATGGCAAAGGCAAAAGCAACCGCTGAGCCCACATAACCCATGTATAAAAATGGCGGATGAATAATCATCCCCGGGTCTTGTAAAAGGGGATTTAGATCTCTGCCTTCGGGTGCTGGAGGAAATAAACGATCAAACGGATTGGACGTTAAGAGCGTAAATAACAAAACACCAATACTCAAAATACCCAGAACTCCTAAAATCCTGGCAACCATTTTGTCAGGTAGGTGCTTGGAAAATACTGCAACAGCTAGAGTCCAGCTCGCCAGCATCAGAGCCCACAACAGAATTGAACCCTCATGACCACCCCAGACGGCACAGATTCGGTAGATGAGGGGAAGGTTTGAGTTGGAGTTTTGTGCCACATAAAGAACGCTGAAATCATTTTGCACAAATGTAATAGTTAAGCAAATATACGAGATCACAACCCAAATAAAGAGCCCCCATGAGGCAGGTCTAGCGATGGCATTCAGTTGCGGGCGATTGCTCTGAGCGCCCAGAATAGGAAATATCGCCAAAATGATGGCAGTAAACAAAGCCAGTACTAAAGCGTATTGACCAATTTCAGCAATCATTTTTTAGCTCCTGATGGCTCTTGCAAAGTAGGAGCAGTTTGAGGTTGTTTTGCCTTTGCTTTTTCAAGTGCCTCAGCGGCTTCTGGAGGCATATAGTTTTCATCGTGTTTAGCAAGAACCTGTTTTGCCTCGAATAGTCCATTACTGCCAAGCTGTCCTTGTGCCACCACGCCTTTACCTTCTTTAAAAAGATCTGGCAAAAGACCCTCGTACTGAACTCGAACATCGTGTGCGGTATCAGTCACGATAAACGATACTTTGAGACCACCCGGATCACGCTGAATACTTCCTTCTTTGACCAATCCCCCAATTCTAAAAGGCTTATTCTTTGGAGCTTCATTTGCTACTACTTGAGAAGGACTAAAGAAGAACACCAAATTACTTTGAAAGGTTTGTAAGACAAGATAGGTTGCGATCCCTAAAGATGCTAGACCGCCAGCGATCGCAAGACCGCGTTTTGTACGGGGTTTCATAACCTCGTATTTTGCCTAAGTTTTTGAAGACTCGTCGAATTCTGAAATTAGGGTTTTTCTGAGGGCTCGATTCCTGCTCCTAAGCCTTAAAACCTCGATAAGCAAGACCAAAGTGGTGACCAGATAAGCCCCCCAGACATAAAGGGCATACCCCCCCATGTGCAAGAACTCAGAAAGACTTGACCAGTGGAACATTAGAGAGTCTCCCTAACCCATTGGGTATGTCGCTCACGTTCGATGATCAGAATACGGCAACGGTACAAGGCCACGGCAAGGGAGTACATCCAAAACGCAAAAACCATGATGAGCATTCCGGTCAGCATTTGCGTCGCCATCGTTGGAGCCTTTGTGAGACTAATGGACGCCCCTTGGTGCAGAGTGTTCCACCACTTTACCGAGAAATAAATAATTGGTACATTAACGACCCCAACAATGGCCAATAAGGCGGCGCTACGATCTGCTTTACGCACATCGTCGATTGAAGCGTGGAGTGATAAAAAACCAAAATACAAGAACAATAAAACAAGCTCGGAAGTTAAGCGTGCATCCCAAACCCACCAAGTGCCCCATGTGGGCTTGCCCCAAACCGCTCCGGTCCAGAGTGCAATAAAGGTCATGATTGCCCCAGTGGGTGCGAGCGATAAGGCCAACATGCTTGCTAAGCGGGCATTAAAGATGAGACCAATCGCTGCCCAAAATGCCATCACGACATAAATCAGCATGGACATCCAAGCAGCCGGTACATGAATAAAAATAATCCGATAGGAATTACCTTGCTGATGATCGCTTGGAGCGATACCGAGGCCGATCACTAAGCCGACGATGGTGAGGATTGCCCCGCTAATCGTAAACCAGGGGATAAGCGTCCCGCAGAGCTCATAAAAGCGTTGCGGTGGAGCGTACTTAAACCAGTTGTTATCACGTATAGACAAAATAGGTCAACAGTTCTTAATGGTAGTGTCGGCAACTATTGTAAGTCGAATTATGAGACCAAATAGGTTCATTCCAATGCAATCCGAAGGCTAGCAGCGGTGGCAATAGGGGCGAGAAACAAAGCGATTGCTAGCATTGCACCCAAAAGCGAAAAATGGGCAGTTAAGCCTAAGCCGGCTTGGTAAGACTCGACGGCACCTGCCCCAAAAATGAGGACTGGTGCTACTAGCGGGAGAATGATTAAGGATAACAGGGTGCCACCTCCTCGACTGGCTAAGGTGAGACCTGCACCAATTGAGCCAATCAAACTTAGTAGAGGTGTACCTAAGAGAAGCGATAAAAAGAGCACACCGATAGTATCAAATGGTAAATTAAATTGCAGAGCCAAGATCGGCGAGACTAGTGCTAACAACAGACCGCTACTTAGCCAGTGGGCAATCGTCTTTGCCAAGACCACCAGAGGCAAGGGAAGTGTACTCAGTAAAATTTGGTCTAAGGATCCATCGATAAAATCCTCAGTAAACAATTTATGTAAAGACAGCATGGCTGCCAACAATGCCGCAATCCAGAGCATTCCGGGTGCGATTTGCATTAAGAGTTTTGTCTCAGGACCAATACCGAGGGGAAACAAACTAGCCACGACGGCAAAAAATATCAATGCAGAAAGACTATCACTCTTCCGCCGCAGAGCAAGCTGCAGGTCGCGGCGAATGATACCAATAAAGATAGAGACACTCGATGCGGGGTGACTCATAGTTCAAGCCTAACAACTTGTGGTTCATCATCCATACTTAGGGTTTGATGACTGCTCAAAGCCACGATTCCACCATGTTTCACATGCTCTACTAGCAACGATTGGAGTAGTTGATTGGATTTTTGATCTAGAGCATTAAAAGGCTCGTCGAGAATCCAAAGGGGCTTTGGCTGGGGTAAGCGCAAGCGCGCAAGGGCTATACGCTGCTTTTGGCCCTGGGATAGGGTACGCACCACGCGATGGGCTTGATCTGCAAGACCTGCCGCACTAAGAGCTTGTAATGCCTCTTTTGCAGTAATCACTTGACCACCAAGCAGTGCTGAGCTGATTAGATTCTCTAGTGCCGTGAAATCAGCTTTTAAAGCGGGAATATGACCCAGATAAATCAGTTCACTATGAAACTGATCGCGATCCTTGTTAATCGCTTGATCTCCCCAAATCACCTCTCCAGATTGCGGCGCTAAGAGTCCGCAAAGAATACGCAAAAGACTAGACTTACCAGAGCCGTTATCACCCGAGATGCGCAAAATAGTCCCGGACTTTATTTTTAGATCAAGATTATTAAATAAAGTTTTCCCCCCGCGTACGCAGGATACGGACTGAAGGCACAAAGTATTTAACATGGAAGCGTCATTCAGGATTAATGTTACCAAGTAATAGAAGATGTTTAGTAAATTGACCGCTATCATTTGGCCGCATAGACCATAAATCTAACTGTATCTTTGGGTTGTAAGGATCAACGTAAATACCGTTCTTACGTAACTCATAGTGCAGGTGTGGCCCGGTTGATCGACCAGTCGAGCCTACATAGCCGATTTCCATTCCTCGACGAATAGCGTTGCCAACCAACAATTCATTATTAAAATTACTCAAATGGGCATAGTAAGTGCGGTAGTTGCCTAGATGTTCAATAATGATTAACTTTCCATAAGCTCCGCTAAATCCAATATAGGCCACTGTTCCGTCTGCAACACTAAACACAGGTGTTCCTGTCGGCGCTGCATAATCGATGCCCATATGGGTACGATAGCGACGGTCTTTATTTTGTGCCTGCGGATTATTTGGGTTCGGTTTTGAACGAATTAAAACTTGCCCAACCCCTCTAGAAATTCGTCGATAACTGAGAGGATTTGTCCAAAAGCTACGTTCGATCGACTCACCACTGGAGGTAAAAAAGGAGCCTGGAATTTCAGGTCGATTGAGCCAAAACGCATCTGCGACCACTTGACTTGTTTCTGGATTAATAATTTCAACTGCCCAAATTTGTGCCCAACGATCACGTGTTCCAAAATCAACAATCACGCGGACCTGTTTAGCAGTGTTTTCTGAAGCACTAACATCGTCTAAATAAATTTGCTTCACAATAGTGTTCAGTTCCCATACGAGCTCTACAGGTAATTTATCTCCAAGGAGCTGCGGATCATAAAGCACCTCCTGTAGTGGGATAAAAACCTCGGTCCAGAATTGCATTTGGTCGACCAAGTTTTCTTCTTGTACGAGGTATCCCCCAAATGAAGACACAGTAAACGTAAGTATTTGTGACTTTTCATTTCGGGTCGGTCCGTTCATGATGCTCAGGGACTCCAGTCGATTACGTTTACCAAATGCGGCAACATAGGGAATGCATGAACCTTGAATCGTATTAAAAAAACGAGTCGTTTGATTTCTAAAGTAATCTAAAAATTCTGGGTCTTCAATTCCGATTCGTTGAGGAAATCGGCTGTCTCGAAAACCACGTTGCATACAACCACGCGTAACCCTAAAGTCAGGCGCAGCGTCAAATTGACTATATTCCTCGGAACCGGGATCGGTTAGGGAAGCAACAGTTTTTTGGGCTGGTTTCGCTCCTTGGCGTTGATTAACCTGAATCCCTCTTTGCTTGCTAACCGGTTTTGTTTGAAGCGCTTTATTAGCCGGAGTAGTTTGGGCGTTCACCATTGAGCTAGTAGTGGGAAGCAGGATGAAGAAAGAAAAAAAAGCTCCCGCTAACTTAAAAAGAATATGCAGCCTTTTGGCCCCGAGGATATTTTTTTGTAGCACACACCGATTATCCAATATCCCAAATGAAGGGGTAAGCATTATGCGGTGCTGCAACATTTTTATGAAGGCAAAGTAGGTATGATGGAAAAACCATCACCTGGAGGTAGCGATGATGAAAATATCCATAATGACTGTAGCCTTTTTTGCTTTTGCCACCTCAACAGAGGTATCGAGTAAGACTTGTACTCCACAGTTAGTAAGCCAAAATACAGCAAACCCCAGCCCCAAACTTGTCTCATATGACGATTGCATGGCGCAAGTACGATCCGAATGCGAGCGTCATGCACGCCAGCGTAAATTAATTGATGCCGCAAAAGATACCTTTATGAAGCGTTGCCTGTCTGAGGCGACCGGAAAATAATCGCTACAATCGTTTTTCTTTGAATGCCATTTGGTAGGAGTAAAAATGCCGATTATTGAATCCGTTCAGGTTGCAGCAGTCCCCATTCCCTTGGATGTTGTTACGTCCTTTTCAACCCGCACGGTTCGGGAACGTCACTATTGCATCGTTAAAGTGCGAAGCAGAGACGGTATTGAGGGCGTAGGGTTTTGTTATGTTGGCTCTGCCGCAGGCGATATCGCAAAGACTGCGGTTGAACAACTTTTGGCCCCCAAATTAATTGGGCAGAATAGCCATCGTAGTGAAGGACTCTGGAATGATATGTATGCAGAATCTATTCTGCAAGGACGGGCTGGGTCGGTGATGCGTGGCATCTCGATTTTGGATACTGCTATTTGGGATCTTAATGCTCGTTCTGTCGGTTTGCCTTTGCATCAGTTTATGGGCTGCGTGGTGGATGATCGTGTACCAGCCTACGCAAGTGGTGGCTACTACCTAGAAGGTAAAACTCCTGCCAAATTAGGAAAGGAGATGGAGGCCTTTGTAAAACTGGGCTTTAAAGCAGTCAAAATGAAAGTGGGGCGTTTATCGCCGCGCGAGGAAGAGGCGCGTGTGAAGGCTGCACGAAGTGCCATTGGTGAGGATGTGTTGCTGACCTTAGACGCAAATAATGCTTGGCATGATCTGCCAACCGCGATGGAGTATGTCCGCCGTTTTGAGAAATACAATCCCTATTGGCTAGAAGAGCCATTCTCGCCCGATGCCATTGATCTTCATGCCCGTTTAGCATCAAGTACCTCAATCACGATTGCCACGGGAGAGATTGAAGTGGGCCGTTGGCGGTTTAGAGAATTAGTGGATGCAGGCGGTGCTGGTATCTTGCAGGCCGATGCAGCGGTATGTGGCGGGATCAGTGAGTTTAGACGAATTGCGGCGTATGCCGACTCCAAAGGAATTACTGTTTGCCCGCATTGGTTTCATGATCTGCACGCCCCTCTCGTTGCGGCAACCCCCAATGCCCGCTTTGTGGAGTTCTTTCCCGATAATCAGGTCTTAAATTTTAGACGTTTGGTGAATAAACAATTAGCCTTCAAGAATGGTGACCTGATCTTACATAAAACGCCTGGCTTAGGATTTGAGTTTGATGAAGCCGCGGTGAAAAAATATGCTGGCAAATCTGCTTGGAGCAAAATTGGTAAGTAAATAGCAATCCCGTAGTACAAGAAAAATAGCCAGTTCAATACTGGCTTTTTATGAGGGGACTTAGCTGGCTTGTTTAGGCCTTACCTTGAAGTATTTAAAGAACTGAATGACTAAGACAATTGCAAAACCCGCAAAGCCAATCATGTCACTTGTAGGTGATGTATAGGCAAGAGCGACACCCGATACGATCATTAAGAGACGTTCAATAATATTTGTTTTTTCAATAAACCATCCTTGCAAACCACCAGCAAGACAAACAATACCCACAATTGCTGTAAAAGTTGACCAAGCAATATCAATCCAATTAGCTTGTGCTAAGGCAGTGGTAGAGCCCATGAGTAAGAGGCTTACCCCTGACTTATCCAGAACAAACATAAAGGGCACTAATATGGCTGGAGCGACGTATTTCCAGCTCTGCAAGGTTGTTTTGTAAGGATTGCCCTTACAAATTGCCGCTGCCGCAAAGGGTGACAGAGCTGTCGGTGGTGATACCTCTGATAATACGGCGTAATAGAAGATAAACATATGTGCGGCAAAGGCAGGTACCCCAAGATTAATCAAGGCTGGAGCAGCGATTACTGCACAAATAATGTAGGAGGCGGTAACCGGCACTGCTAGACCTACAATCCAAACAATCAAAGCCGTGAAGATGGCTGTGAGGAGCAATGACCCACCTGCATACGCAATCACAATGGAGCTAAATTTAAGCCCTAAACCGGTTAACACCACTGTTCCAACAATCAGACCAGCACCAGCACAAGTTGCGGCGATGGCAAGCACACCAGTCGATCCAGAAGCAAGAGCCTTGGTCAAATTAGATTCATAGAGCCCTTTTAAGAATGGCTCTTTACCGCTTAGCCAATCGTAAGAGAGGATAGCGGTATCACGGCGCAGCATGCTGGTTAGTGCAGAAACTACGGTTGCCCAAAAAACTGCCATGACCGGTGAAAACCCCAACATCATAAAGAGGACGATGGAAACTAAAGAAAAGAAATGAAACCAATATTTTTTACTGAGAGACCAAGCACTTTCTACGGCCTCAAAGTGCATTGCTTTCATCCCATATTTACGTACATCAATTTCGACCATTGTAAAAAGACCCAGATAAAACAAAATGGTCGGAATAATCGACATCAATAAGACGTCTAGGTAAGATATCTTTAAAAAATCTGCGATTAAGAATGCCGCCGCACCCAATACGGGTGGGGAAATAATTGCACCTAAACCCCCTGCTGCTAAAAGACCGCCAGCTGCATTTTTTTCATAGCCGACTTTACTCAACATAGGCGCAGCAACAGAGCCCACGGTGACAGTGGTCGCAACACCCGAGCCGGAGGGGCCGCCGAGTAAGAAAGAAGAAAGCACAATGGTGCGCCCAACCCCAGACGATTTACCACCCATGGCAGCAAAGGAGAAGTCGATGAAGAACTTACCAGCGCCAGTAAATTGTAGGAAGGCCCCGAAGATCGTAAATAAAATAATTAAGGTGGCCGATACATCGACAGCGGTTCCGTAAATACCTTCTAAGGTCATGTACATAAAGCCAACCAGACGATCGATTGAGTAGCCCTTATGAGTCCATGGTGCGGGTAAGTAATCACCAAAAAGTGCGTACATTAAGAAGAGGACGGTAACGGAAACTAATATGAACCCACTGGTACGGCGCACAGCCTCTAAGATAAGAAGAATTAGAATGGTGCCCCAAACGATATCTATGGAATTTGGGGCCGTATTGCGGTCACCAAAATCATCACCGCTACTTATAGCAAAGTAGGCAACATAAATTGCCAAGAGTGCACAAATAACATCCCACCACATCAGGCGGTTTTTAAAACGAGCCATCAGTGGAAAACTTAAGAAAACCAAAAAGAGCATGAAGCTCACGTGAACAGTTCGCAGTACCTGTGTGGGAACAATCGAGTAGGCTGCGTAGAGATGAAACAGCGACATGCTAACCGCTATGAGCGTTAGAAATACAGCGAATAGACCTTTATATTTATTAGAGTCACCTTCTTCCTGTTTGATTAACGCTTCTAATTTTTCTTGGGTTGCACTATCGATCGCACTTTGACTCATATTTTTATTCTCTATTAAAAAATGGCCGCATGAGCGGCCATTACTTCACAGCATTCTCAACTATGAAGCCTCAGTTCACTTTGATATTCTTTTCTTTAAAGTACTTGAGAGCACCAGGATGGAAAGGTATTGGCGTAGAGGCAGATTTTTGACCTGCCAATGTGACGCTGATGTACTCATAATGAGTCCGGACTAATTCAATCTTATTATCAAAAACAGCTTTAACGATGTTATAGGCATCTTTCTCGGACATTTTTGGACTTGTTACTAAAATATTAGCAACGGAGATCACATTATTGTCTTTTTCCATACCCTTGTAGGTTGTTTTTGGGATCACATCCTTGAAGTACAGATTGCCATATTTTTTGTTCATCGCATCCACTTCTTTGGAATGATCAATCATGACGATTTGAGTATTTGGAGTATTGGCAAGATCAGTAACAGCAGCCGTTGGTAAACCACCCACCCAAAAGAATGCATCAATCTTACGATCTTTAACAGCATTAACCGATTCGGCAACACTTAAACGCTCACGTCTCATGTCTTTGTCTTTATCAAGACCGGCAGCTTCGATCACACGAAAAGCCATCACTTCGGTTGCACTTCCAGGGCTGCCAGTGCTGACGCGCTTCCCTTTGAGGTCTTGCATCGTTTTGATACCAGTGGCACCAGTGGTCACAATGTGCATACGATTAGGATACAAAACGAGTAGGGTGCTGAGGTCTACTTTTTTACCAGTAAATTTATCTTGGCCCGATTGCGCATCTTTCGCAGCATCAGCCATCGAGAAGCCCACATAAGGCTTGCCAGTACCGATGAGATTGAGGTTATCAACGGAGCCACCGGTCACTTCAGCAGTCGCAGACATGCCTGGGACTTTTTTGGAGAGCACCGATGCTAATCCGCCACCCATCGGGTAATAAACACCACCCGTACCACCGGTCGCAATTGAAATGTTTTGTGCTTGTACACTGCCCCAAACAAGTGCAGAGCAAACAACGAGAGCTTTAATAAGTTTCATTTAATATCTCCTGATTATTTATGAGTAGTTAAACCTAAGTCTATACCAATTATCTGGGGTATCAAAGCCCAGGCATTTGGAAGCCAATTTTTTCAAGTTCAGCAATTAGTTTACTTTGTTCACTGGGCTTAAGCGCCAATAGCGGCGGCCTAACCCGAGCCCATTCTGGATCTTTACTGTAATGGGCTACGGCAGCCTTCATTGCCGGAATCATTGGATATTGAGCGTAGACTGAACGAAGCGCTGTTAAAGCCTCTTGTGATTGGTCTGCAGTTGGCTCTTGCCAGTGAGCTGCTAAATCCGCAATTGCCTTAGGATTAACATTGGCCATCGCTGAAATACAACCCACGCCACCTGCGCGTAGGGCGCGAAGCAAAAAAATCTCACTACCAGCGTATACCCTAAATCCAGTTCCAAGTAAGGCTTTAATAACTGACTCGGTATAAGGCCAATCGCCTGAACTATCTTTAATACCCACTACTGTATTGGGATAGGTTTTTACTAAGCGCTCCAGAAGAGGAACACTAAGGCCAACTTTTGTAACCTGTGGAATGTTGTAAACATATATTTTTAGGTCTGCATCGCCCACTGCCTCAATAATCTCCGCGTAATACTGAAAGAGACCTTCGTCGACAACATCTTTGTAATAAAAAGGGGGCAGCATTAAAACGCCTGCACAACCGGCCTTAACTGCAGATCTTGTCATCATCGATGCATCTGCAACAGAGCATGCGCCAGTCCCCGGCATCATGTTTTTAGGGTTCAGTCCTCCTACAATAAGTTCATGAAGCACATCTATTTTTTGCCCAGCTGACATTGAGTTGGCCTCTGAGTTGGTCCCAAAGACAGCTTGACCAACCCCATTACTCTGGAGCCATTGGCATTGACGTAACAACTTTTTACTATTGGGACTGCCATCCGCATTAAAGGGGGTCAGTACCGGGGACAAAACAGCAGATAGGGTAGAGGTGTGAGCAGACATTCAAAATCTCCGACTAGAAAGAAATGGGGGTTGGAAGGGGCTGGTGATTAAAAAAGGCCTCAAGATTATCTATTGCCAAATTGGTCATTGCTTGACGGGTTTCTTGTGTGGCGCTTCCAATATGAGGAGTGAGAAGTACATTCGAAAGAGTTAAGAAATCAGCCTTTGGGTTGGGTTCGTTCTCAAAAACATCAAGAGCGGCACCTGCAATAACTTTGTTTTGTAAAGCGTTGATGAGATCATCTTCATTCACAACGCTACCGCGTGCAACATTAATCAGATAACCCTTCGGTCCAAGCGCCTGTAGGATCGAAGTATTAATAATTTTCTCAGTTGATTTGCCACCTGGGCATGTCAATATAAGGATATCGCTCTCTCGTGCCAAATTCAGTAATGCGGAAAAAAATACATAGGGAAGATTTTTTGGGCTAGGACCGTGATAAGCAATCTCCACTTTAAATGGCAATAGACGTGAAGCTAGCTCTTGTCCGATTCGACCCATACCCACAATCCCTATTTTTTTCCCTGCTAAGGAAGTGGTAAATGGAAAGGTTTCGGTGGCCCATGTTTTCTGGAGAACAAATTGTTGACCCTCTGGGATCTTTCTTAAAAGACCGAAGAGAAGCCCAATGGTAAGTTCACAAACAGCATCATTGAGAACGCCGGGGGTATTAGAAGCAATAATCCCCCTTTGCTTTAGATAATCGAGTGGGAGATTGTCATAGCCAACACCGCATACTGAAATCATTTTCAATTTGGGTAATTGTTCAAGTAGTTTAAGGTTAATCGGACAGGGGGAACGTGTAATTATGGCTAAGGCCTCATTATGCTGGCATGGGGAATGGGGATCTAATAATGGCAAAGCTTTAAGACGCCTCTCAATCGTTAACTGCATGATTTCAGGGAAAAAGCCGACCTGTAATACGCTATTGACGGGAATCATGTCTCTCTTCTGATTTTATTGGAATAATGTGACATTGTAAGTCGATATTTTTATCATTTTGGGAACGATCCAATGAGTGTAGCGAAAGATCCGAAAGCATCAGTAAATCAAAGTACCCCAACAGGGATTCGTAAGGGGCTCACTCGCTATGGCGATACAGAGTTCTCCCTATTTCTGCGTAAGGCTTTCATCAAGGCAATGGGGTATAGCGACAGCGCTCTGGAGAGACCTATCATTGGTATCACAAATACTTACAGCGATTTCAACCCATGTCATGGCAATGTGCCGCAAATGATTGAGGCAATTAAGCGCGGAGTGATGCAGGCTGGTGGTATGCCCATGGTATTTCCAACGATATCGATCCACGAGTCCTTTGCATTTCCAACCAGTATGTATTTGCGTAACTTGATGGCACTTGATACTGAAGAGATGATGCGCTCACAACCGGTAGATGCAGTTGTTTTAGTAGGGGGTTGCGATAAAACGATTCCAGCCCAACTGATGGCGGCAGCTAGCTTGGATATTCCTGTGCTTTCAATACCGACAGGGCCCATGTTAACGACGCTTCATCAGGGAGATCGCTTAGGCGCTTGTACGGATTGTCGGCGCTATTGGGGAAAATTTAGAGCGGGCGAAATTGATCAAGAAGAGATCGATGAGATCAATGGCAGGTTAGCGCCAACGACTGGAACCTGCATGGTCATGGGTACTGCTAGCACGATTGCATGTATGGTAGAGACTGCGGGACTTAGTTTGCCAGGAACAGCCGCTGCACCAGCAGTTATGGCAGAGCGTTTTCGTTTATCGGAACTGACTGGACGTAGAGCCGTAGAGTTAGCAAAAACAGCCGATCAAAAAATATTTTCACCACGAGCAATTCTCACACCCAAGGCCCTCACAAATGCTTTGACCGTTCTGCATGCGATTGGTGGATCTACTAATGCCTTAATTCATATTACAGCCGTGGCAGCGCGCTTGGGCATCAAGATTAATTTGGATCAGGTTGATCAATTAGGTAGAAATGTTCCGGTTTTGGTTGATCTCAAACCTAGTGGCGCCCATTACATGGAGCATCTTTATGAAGATGGTGGCTTAATGGCAGTGCTCAAAGAGCTCAAACCCCATTTGTACTTGGATTGCCTAACGATCTCTGGAAGAACTCTAGGCGAAGAGATCGAGCTCGCTAAAGTGACCAAAGTAAGGAAAGTAATCCGAATTTCAAGCGATCCTATCTTTCCGGTGGGTGGCTTAGCGGTCCTCCATGGCAATTTGGCCCCTCGGGGAGCTGTGATTAAACACTCGGCAGCTAGCCCAGATTTATTGAAGCATCGGGGGCGTGCTGTGGTGTTTAGTTCTTTAGAGGATTTGGCATTGCGGATTGATAGCCCGGATTTAGATGTCAATGCCGATGATATTTTGGTGTTACAGAATGCTGGACCAAAGGGCGCCCCAGGAATGCCGGAGGCGGGATATCTGCCGATCCCTAAAAAATTAGCCCAAGTTGGCGTTAAAGATATGGTCCGTATTTCGGATGCGCGAATGAGTGGTACGGCATTTGGAACAATCGTATTGCACATCACCCCAGAATCTGCTGAGAATGGCCCCCTTGCTATCGTTCGCAATGGCGACATGATTGTCTTAGATGTCAGTCAGAGACTTTTGCGGCTGGAGTTGGATGATGAAGAGATACAAAAACGCATTGCTGCTCTGGCACCACCAGCAGAGCGTCTTGCTATTCCAGAATCAGGATATCGGCGCTTATATCAAACTACGGTAACCCAAGCGGATATTGGTTGTGATTTTGATTTCATGGTTCCATCGATAACAGGAACCGCTCCTATCTTGAAAGGTTCGTGAAATGTTATTTAATCCAGCAGATACTAAGGTTCTGATTGTGGGTGGCGGAACGATGGGTGCCGATGTTGCGCTTGTTTGTGCACGCGGTGGTTGTACGACATATGTATTTGAAGCAAATACTGAGCGCTGTAAAGTCTTGCCAAATTACTTTCAAACTAAATTACTGGAGATGGGTTTTGGTCAGCGAGCCCACTTAATTTCTTTGGTAGATTCGCTTAATCAGTTTGATTGGTCAGGGATTGATTTGGTGATTGAGTGTGTGCCTGAGAAATTAGAGATTAAGCAAGATTTGTTTGCTCAACTCGAGCAAGTCGTGAATCCTCAGACTGTATTGGCTAGCAATAGCTCTAGTTTTCCGATTAGTCAAATTGCAGAAGGCTTAAAAACCTCCGCCCGAATGATTGGTCTGCATTTCTTTATGCCCGCCCACATCGTCCCCTGTGTGGAAGTGGTCTATGGTGAAAAAACTTCGCGCTTAGTCGCTGAAAGTCTGAGTCGCTTAATGACCGCGTGCGGCATGGTACCGGTAACTGTTAAAAAGGATCTACCAGGATTCTTGGCTAATCGCTTACAACATGCACTTTCTCGTGAGGCCTTTGATTTAATCGATGCCGGCATTGTGACCCCGGAAGATGTTGATAAGGCGGTGCGCTTTGGTTTTGGCTTTCGCTACCTGGCAGCGGGACCGGTGCTGCAACGCGATCATGCGGGCCTAGAAATTCATGCAGCAGCAGGTGCGAGTATTTATCCATCACTTAATAACAAGGGCGAGGTCGCTAAGTGCCTTAAAGATAAGGTTGATGCTGGTAATTTAGGCATGAAAAGCGGTCAAGGGTTTTATCCATGGACTGCCGATGCTATCAAAGTAGAGCGGCAACGTTACGATGAGCTGCTACGAGGGGGTTTGAAACTCATTCAAAAAGAACTCCCGGAGATTAAATAAGGTGAAGCACGAGATTCGAGTCTGGGATTTACCAACCCGTCTATTTCATTGGATTCTTGCTCTCTGCATCGTTCTTGGAATTATCTTCGTAAAGATTGGCGGTAACGCCATGCAATGGCATGCGTATTGCGGGTACTTGGCTTTAACCTTAGTACTCTTTCGGATTATTTGGGGATTTGCGGGATCTTGGCATGCCCGCTTTGCTAACTTTGTACCAAGTCCTAAACAACTAATTGCATACCTCAAGGGAGAGACAGCAGGAGGCCTTGGCCATAATCCTATGGGAGCACTATCGGTTATCGCACTTTTATTGGCGGTGCTCTTGCAGGCCTCTACAGGCCTTTTTGCTGACGATGATATTTTTTTTCAAGGACCGCTGGCTAAATACGTATCGAATGCAACCGTTGCATTTTTGACGAGCGTTCATCGTTTTAATCAATACATCATCATTGCCTTGGTTGCTATTCATATAGCAGCTATCTTTTTTTACCAAGTGTTTAAAAAAGAGGGCTTAATTAAACCAATGATTACTGGGAATAAAAAAGTCCTAGTGACTAGTGAAGTCTCAGTTTCCACAGAATCAATTGACACCATTAAGCAGCGCTTGGCTGCCCTGGCGATTTTTGTAGCGGTAGGGGTTGGGCTGTATTACCTGATTAAGTAGATATAGTTAGTAAAGTCCGTATAGCCAGCTAATTATTTTTTGCGGAAGTCGTCGTGGCATGCTTTGCACGTTTGACTAGCTGCACCCAATGCCTTTTTGAGGTTCTCAGGATTACCCGATTGCGCTGCGCTATTAAGATCAGCTACTGCTGCTTGCATCTTCTCAGAGGCGGATTTGAACTTAGCCCCGTCTGTCCATATATTGGGCTGGGCTTTACCACCTTCTGTGCCAGCGCCAAACGCTTGCCATGGCATGCCAGATAGCATGCCAATAATGGTGGCATTACGAACCACATCGTCTTTGTTGTAGGGGGTCTCACCTTTCACTACCGCTGCCAAGCGGCCCATGTGAGCGCCCATGAGTGCAAAAGCACTTTGACGATATTTAACTGCATCTTCTGGTTTCGCAAACTGTGCAAAAGCTGGACTTGCCATACTTAGGCTGATAGCAGAAACAAGTGTTCCAAGAGCAATACGGGAATAGTGGGTCTTCATGTAAATCTCCAAAGGATAAAAACTGCTTGAGTGCTTCAAAGCATACCTGAATTTTATGAAGGATATTATTAAGTTTGCCTAAGCCGATTTTTATGGTGAAAACACCATTCTGAGCGGCGAGGTGAGGGCACGTAGGATGGTAATAAAAAAGTCACTTAATGGCATCATCCACCAATGCGATATGACTCCAGTAAAAAGAAGTCCTAAAACAATAAAAAAGCCCCAAGGCTCTAGTTTGCCAAACATTAAGGCTTGTCTACGGGGCAAGATTCCGGCAAGGATACGGCCTCCATCAAGAGGGGGTAAGGGAAATAAGTTGAAAACGAGTAGACCGATATTCCAAAATACACCCGCTTTGGCCATCGAGATTAAAAATGGCTCATTGACATCAAAACCCTGAATTAAGATCCAAAATACTGCCCACAAAATAGCCTGAATGAAATTGGATCCCGGACCAGCCAAAGCCACCCAAATCATGTCAATGCGAGGATTGCGAAGTTGATCAAAACGAACAGGCACTGGTTTGGCATAGCCTACTAAAAAAGGAGAGCTTGCTAGGACAAGGGCAATGGGTATTAAAACAGTGCCAATTGGGTCAATGTGTTTTAATGGGTTTAAAGTAACTCTGCCTAGCAAAAAAGCAGTGTTATCCCCTAATCGTTTTGCGGCGTAGCCATGAGCAGCCTCATGGATTGTGATGGCAAAAATCAGGGGTATAGCATTAATTGCGATTGCTTGGATAGAATAGTCAGTAAACATAGCTACATCATATCGACAGGAGCCCATTGTGACCGATGAGAAGAAACCCCTAGCCAAACCCGCAGTGAAAGCCCCCAAAGCTCCACAGCGCCCACCAACTGGAAAGGGGCCACAAAGCTTAGGCGGAAAGCCTCAGCAGGGCTTTGGTGGTGGTAAAGGAATGATGCGTAAGGCTGGCCGCGGCCGTTAGGCTCGCCCAATCGTGGATAATAACTTCTTACAGCCTCGCTGAAATTGGGAGATAACAATGAATGAATGGCATAACGAAGATAAAGGCGCTATTAATAAAAAGATCATTACCTTGATTGTGATGCTTGCAGCCGCCACAAGTCTTGCTATTTTGTTTGCATTAGTTGCCGCTCATACCGGCTATGTGTTTAGCTAGAACCTGTTCATCATCCCAATAATGGGACTTCCACTGAGCAGTCTATCGCTCGCAGCTATTTTTTGTGGGGCAGGTCTTGGTGCCCTGCTGAGAGTTTGGTTTAACACAGTTTCGGTTGGTCTTTCGGCGATTGTGCCGATGGGTACATTAATTTCTAACCTCTTGGGCTGTTATCTCGTCGGGATTGCACTCGCTTACTTTACTAGTCATCCTTCGGTTTCGCCTGAGTGGAGACTTTTTATCATCACGGGTTTTTTGGGAGGGCTAACAACCTTCTCTAGTTTTTCTGCGGAGGTCGTCTCTCTCCTAGAGCGTGGACAGCTTACATGGGGTTTGGGTTTGGCACTGATGCATGTTTGTGGTTCAATCTTGTTAACCGTTCTTGGCATCTGGACCTATCAGACTTTAAAGTAAGTTCATTCAGCTTTGATGCCTGCCGCCTTGATCACGCTGGACCATTTTGCTGACTCTGATTTTATGAGGGCTGCAAATTCTTCTGGGGTACCTCCACCCACTTCATTATTTTGAGAAATAATTTGATCTCTCACAACGGGATCTTTCAGTACTTGATTAGCAACAGTATTAAGTCTGTCGATAATGGCTTTAGGTGTTCCCTTTGGAGCAATTAGGCCTTGCCAGTTCAGCACTTCTACTTTGGGATAACCTAATTCAATAAAGGTGGGTACATTTGCCAATAGCGCAGATCGTGCCTTGCTTGTAATTGCAATCGGTCGAATTTTGCCTGCCTGTATGTTTGGAATTGCAGAATACATTTGTGTGAACATCATGTTCACATTACCTGCCATGAGGTCGGTTAATGCAGCTGAACCACTTTTATACGGCACATGAATCATGTCAATCTCAGCACTTTGTTTAAAAAGCTCAGCAGAAAGTTGATGAGTACCGCCAATCCCACCAGAGGAGAAAGTGAGAGAGCCAGGCTTTGCTTTTGCTGCTCTGACGATGTCATCGATTGTTTTAAATGGAGAGTTGGTGTTCACCACCAAAACTAAAGGACCCTTTTCAATCAAAATAATAGGAACGACGTCTTTTTCTGGGTCAAATCGCAGTACCTCAAACAGATATTTATTGACAGATAGCGGGGCAAAGTTACCCATACCAATGGTGTAGCCATCGGGATTTGCGCGGGCAATAAATTCTGTACCAATATTGCCACCTGCGCCGGGCTTATTTTCAACAATAAAACTTTGTTTTAGGACCACAGACATTTTTTGGGTAACTTGTCTGCTGCGAAGATCGGCACTACCCGATGTTCCATAAGGAACAATAAACGAAATGGGTTTATTGGGATAGGGAGTCTGAGCTATTGATACAGGAATACTGAATAGAGTAAAAATTAGGCTCGCAATAATCCAATAGCGATAAGGCGAAGAAAAAAACGAATGAATTAGATCTTTCAAGTTGATCTCCTTTTAAACAAAACCAAGTATACCGAGTAAGGCTCCCAAGCCAATTAAGTAGAGCGGGTGTTTACGACTCACCAAAACAAACACAATACTAAATATGGTCAGCGCATAGGCCATTGCATTGCCATTAATCCGTTCCGCAATTTGCCAAGCAGATGCCAAAACAAGACCAACTGCGAGTGCACCGGCTGAGTACTCAATCGTCTTCTTCCAGCGAATATGGCGCAGATTAGTTAGCACACGTTGCAGATAAAAAATAAGAATGCAGGAGGGCCAGCAAACCGCAAGGGTGGCCAGCAATGCCCCAGTTAGACCAAACGCATTCCAACCAATTAAGGTGACAGTAAGTAGGTTGGGTCCTGGTGCTGCTTGAGCAATTGCAAAGTAATGAATAAATGTATCCGCGTCAATCCACTTTTCTTGGTTAACAGAAATATCGTAGAGGGTAGGGAGTAAGGCATTAACCCCCCCAAAAGCAATTAATGAAAAAAGAGATAGCTTCACAAATAAGCCAAGTAAGCCGATCATCATTTGGCTTTGTTCCAGGCAAACAGCAGTGCCAAAGGAAGGGTGAGAGCAACTACCCAGCCAAGTGCTAAATGAAATACAGTTGCCATCACAATACTAAGCGCAATCACAATGAGCATTGGACGATAGGAAAGCTCCTCTTTGAGCATCTTAAAACCAGTTGCAGCGATCAGCCCTACACCCACTGCCGAAATACCACGTAGCATGCCCTGTACTTGTTCAAACTGACCATAGTGATCATATAAAAGAGCCAATAGAATTACCACGGTCATGGGAGCTATCATGAGCCCCCCAACGGCAGCAAAGGCTCCACGTAGACCGCCAAATCGCTGTCCAACGCAGACCGCTAAGTTCACGATATTAGGCCCTGGTACTAATTGGCAAAGGCCGAGGATGGCATTAAATTCTTGAGAACTGAGCCATTGTTTTTGTTCCACCAGTGTTCGCCTTGCCCAAGGCAAAACACCCCCAAAACCAGATAGACCAATCAAGGTAAAGGTAATAAATAATCGAGCGGGACTTTGCTGCACGATACGGTTACTTGAATGATTCACTTAAATGGTAAGGGGACAGGCTTACCATCAAGCCATGCTGTAAGCGAGTCAACCATACCATTTGCAAAACTACTCAAGATGGGTTCCGCAATAAATCCTAAATGAGGGCTCATGAGTAAATTTGGGGCGTACCGCAATGGGGAGTCCATGGGAATGGGCTCCATGTCAAATACATCAAGCGCAGCTTTACCGGGGCGACCCATCTTGAGGGCTTCAATTAAATCAGCGGTCACAATTAAGGCAGAGCGTGCCGTATTGACCAAAACAGAATCTGTACGCATTAGTTGTAAGCGCTCCAGATTGATTAAGCCTTTCGTATTTTGGCTCACGACTAAATGAAGACTAACAATTTTTGAGGTCTGCAAAAGAGTATCAAGAGGTACATATTCGCAATTTACTGCTTTAGCTCGCTCGGTGGTCATATTCGGGCTCCAGCAAACGACATCCATTCCAAATGCCGCCCCTACCTTAGCAACAATGCCTCCAATTGAGCCAAGACCAATAATCCCGAGGCGTTGGCCACTTAACATGGGTAAGACGGATTCTGGATTGCGCCATTGACCCTGCTGTAGTAATTGAGTTTGGCCAACGATATTTTTACTGGCAGCGAGGATCAGTGCCCAAGTTAGTTCTGCAGTAGTTTCTTTGGATGGACCACCAGCAGTGCATGCAATCGGAATTCCTCGATCAATGAGAGCTTGATGATCCAGAAGATTATTACGAGCACCAGTAAATAAAAATAATTTCAGTTTAGGCAGGCGCCTAATTAGCTCCGCAGGAAAGGGGGAGCGATCTCGAACTAGAGCAATGACCTCGGCATCCTTGACTACTTCATACAGAGTTTCTCCAGATAGGGGCTCATGGTGAAAGCAGAGCTGGGAACGCTGAGCAATCGATGACCAATCCGCAAAGCGTTGCAGAGATTGCTCATAGTCGCCTAAAACAACAATTCTTGGTTGTGCTTGCATACAGAAACTGTTTTCCCTCAATTCAATCGCTTATAAATCGATGATAATTGATGTTTCTGGTGAAGACTTAAAAGGGGATCTATATGATTTTAGAAGTCGTTGATATACGAATTGATGAAGGCAAACAAGCCGAGTTTGATGAGGCGATTGTGCGAGGAGTGCGCACAGCTATTGCTCCAGCCAAAGGATTTCGGGGATTTAAGGTTAATCACAGTATTGAATCTCCTAACCGTTATTTATTGATGATCTACTGGGATACATTAGAAAATCATATGGTTGATTTTCGGGGTTCACCCGCATTTACAGAATGGCGCAGTATTGTTGGGCCATTTTTTACTCAACCCCCAGCGGTTGAGCATTTCAACTTAGTCGGTAAATCTGATTAGGGATTCGTTTTTTTAGGTTTGAGTCGACCCTGCGGCTTTGCTGCAAGGGTTGGCTCTAGAGTCTCGCGCTCATCAAAGACAAAACAGTCTCCCCGATAATGGGCAGAGCCAATATCTTCAAAGTATTGGAGGATGCCGCCATCCAATTGGTAGCTATGCTCTAAGCCACGTTCTCGTAGGTACAAGCCAGATTTCTCACAACGAATCCCGCCCGTACAGAAGCTCACAAGGGTCTTATCAGCAAGTTCCGAAAGATGTGATTCAATTGCCCCCGGAAACTCACTAAATTTATTGATATTGAAGTGCAAGGCATTGTCAAAGCTGCCATATTCCACCTCAAAATCATTACGCGTATCAATCATGACCACGGGCCGCCCCAAATCATCATGTCCTTGATCAAGCCACTGCTTTAATTTCTCAGGGAGAATAAATTTTGCCCTACCTGTTTCAGGAGTAATCGTCGGATGATTCATCCGAATGATCTCTTTTTTAATCTTGACCAGTAATTTGCGAAATGGTTGAGAAGCAGACCAGCTATCTTTTGTTCTAAAGCTCTTTAAACGTGGATCTTTACGTAGATATTTTAAGAATTCTTGAACATCGTTTTCAAAACCTGCCAAGAATAAATTAATACCTTCTTCGGCAAGAAGAACGGTTCCCTTAAGTTGATAAAGAAGGGCAGATTCTCGTAGAGACTCCCGTAAAGTTTCTAGCTGATCGAGGCGAACAAACTGATACCCTGCAATATTTAAGATAGCTTGGTCGCTTGGTCGTATTGATAATTCATTCATAGACCATATTATTAATCAACTTTGTCGCTAAACTAGAGGCATAGCAAATTACACAACTTTTAAAAACATGGCAAATTCCCGATTAATTCCATATCAACCCCTTGATTTATCAGAGCCATCCGACCTAGTGGCAGAAATTCGCAAGCGTCGCGGCGGTCAATTGATAAATCTTGACCGTATGTTGCTTCATAGCGAGCCATTTGCTAGGGGCTGGAATGTTTTTATCGGCAATGTCCGAGAAAAACTATCTTTAGATCCCAGGCTAAGAGAGCTTAGTATGTGTGGCGTAGCAATTCTGAATGGTGCTGAATATGAGTTCTTTCATCATGCGCCACCGTTTCTAAAAGCAGGAGGGACGCAAGAGCAAGTGGCTGCTATTCGGCACCTTGGCCAAGAAACATTTAACCCAGACTGTTTTAGTGATTTAGAAAATGACACTTTAGCATTAACGTTCCAAATGACACGTAACATCAAGGTTGAATCACCATTAATGGAGCGACTGCTAAACGCATTAGGGAATACGGTCTTAGTCGAGTTAGTTGGGGTGATCGCTAGTTACAATATGGTCTCCCGCTTTCTGATTGCATTAGATATTCATCCTGAAGACCATCCACCTACCACTTAAATTATGAACCGAGAAATTACACGCATTATTCCTGGGATCCTTACATCGGATGGTGCAGGGGTCCGCTTACGACGTAGTCTGGGCGGCCAAGATCGTCAACGCTTAGACCCTTTCTTAATGCTGGATGAGTTCTCATCCAATGACCCCAATGATTACCTGGCCGGCTTTCCTTCACATCCCCATCGTGGTTTTGAGACCGTAACTTATATGCTCGAAGGGCATATGTTGCATCAAGATCATTTGGGTAACCAAGGCCATTTAAAAACGGGTGGCGTGCAATGGATGACAGCTGGGCGTGGAATTATTCACTCGGAGATGCCTCAGCAAGAAAGCGGCACAATGCGGGGCTTTCAGTTGTGGATTAATTTGCCTGCAAAAGAAAAAATGAAGCCAGCGGGTTACCAGGATATTCAAGAAGATGCGATTCCAAGAGCTAATCTTTTGGGTGGAGGCATGCTTAAAGTAATCGCTGGTGAATATCGCAACCTTCAGGGAGAATTGATTCGTGGACCTATTTATGGTTTGAGTACTGAGCCACTCTTTTTTGATATTCACCTTATGCCAAATGAGCACTTTTCTAATCCCTTGCCCAGCACCCATAATGCCTTCATTTATATCTATGAGGGTAGTTTGATGGTTGGCTCTAGTTCGCAAGTAGCGCCTAAGCAAGCCGCAATTATTCTTGGTGAGGGTAAACAATTTAACATGACGGCCACTGAAGAGGGCGCCAAAGCTATTGTGTTGGCAGCAAAACCCCTTGATGAGCCGATTGTTCAGCATGGCCCATTTGTAATGAACACGCGCGAAGAGATTGAGCAAGCGATAGATGACTATCAACACAATCGATTAACTGCGGTATAAAAAACCTATGAGTCTTTATCAGCAATTACAAGAACGCGAACGACAGCAGAATCCTATTCGAGTTGGTTTAATCGGAGCCGGCAAATTTGGTGCTATGTATCTGGCACAAATACCCAGAACTCCGGGAGTTCATTTAGTTGGAATTGCAGATTTATCTCCAGATGCTGCCAGAGAAAATTTAAAGCGAGTTGGATGGGATCTATCTCGGACGCAGGCTAACTCGATTGAGACCGCTATTACAGAAAATAGTTGCTTTATTACGGAAGACTGGACAAAACTCGTCAACGCAGATCAGATTGATGTGATTGTAGAGTGCACTGGTAACCCAATTGCTGCTGTCGAGCATTGTTTAAAAGCCTTCTCCCAAGGCAAGCATGTCGTGAATGTCACCGTAGAGGCTGATGCCTTTTGTGGGCCACTGTTGGCTAAAAAAGCCCAAGAGGCAAACGTGGTTTATTCTCTGGCATTTGGTGATCAGCCTGCCTTGATTTGTGATTTAGTCGATTGGGCGCGCACGTGTGGATTTCCGGTTGTCGCTGCGGGCCGAGGTCATAAGTGGTTACCGCACTATGCCGATTCCACCCCCGAGACCGTATGGAATCATTATGGTTTAACACCTGAGCAAGCTGCGCGTGGTGGCTTAAATCCCAAAATGTTCAATAGCTTTTTAGATGGCTCAAAACCCTCGATTGAGTCGACCGCAGTTGCAAACGCAACGGGCCTTTTTGTGCCGAGTAATGGCTTGCTTTATCCCCCAGCCAGTATTGAAGATATACCAGTCGTTACAAGACCTATCAGCGAGGGTGGTCACCTAGAACAAAAAGGAATGGTAGAGGTTATTTCATCTCTTGAGAAAGATGGCAGAAAGATTCCATACGATATTCGGATGGGTATTTGGGTCACGGTCGAAGCGGAAACAGACTATATTAAAAATTGTTTTGAAGAATACAAGGTACATACTGATCCTAGTGGTCGTTATTTCACGCTATATAAGCGTTGGCACTTAATTGGGTTAGAAGTCGGTATGTCAGTCGCTAGCGTTGCTCTTCGTAAGGAAGCCACGGGGGTGCCTTATTGTTGGAATGCTGACGTGGTTGCTACTGCGAAGCGTGATCTAAATCCTGGAGATGTATTAGATGGAGAGGGTGGATATACGGTTTGGGGCAAACTCTTACCAGCTAAAAAATCATCACAAATGGGTGGACTGCCTTTAGGCTTGGCGCATCAAGTAAAAGTAGTGCGACCTGTTAAAAAGAGTCAAAGCTTATGTTGGGACGATGTCGCCATTGATAAAACAACCGACGCCTATCGCGTTCGTAAAGCGATGGAAGGCATGTTTTGATTAGTTTGTTCTGTCTTACGTCTTAAAAACAGATGACCTAAAAATAATCCAACCAATAGAAAACCAACAATGTAATGAGCTAATAACGTAAGGTCACGCAAAGATTCAGATCCGTAATAAAGCAGTAAACCGCTCGCTGTTAGAACTAACAAGCAGAGGAATTGGCCAACACCAGAAAATCGATTATTTTTTGCAATCCAGCCAGCTTTTAGATGAGCGGGTAGTACTAAGCCAAGCGCAATCAACATGAAGCTGGCAGATATGCCATGCGCCGCTAAGATAAGGCGAGATGCAGATATAGGTACATACGTTTTTAACTCTGGGTAAAAGAAATAAGTGAGGCCAGAGAGGGCACAGAAAGAGAACGAAAACACAATAAAACTTTTTTGCCAGTGCGGCATTTTTCCTAGACGACTCATTTTTATCCTTTAATAATCAATCCGATACTGTTGTAATGAAAAAAGCAGGGGTGCTTACTGTGCCCTAGTGAGGCTAATACTTTAGTCAGGCCGTCTGCATAAACGCATTCCTGTGCGATTACTGTAAATGAAGAGTCTGTGCGAATAGTACTTTCTCGTTGTGGGTTAAATAAATGACATTGGAGATAATTTCCGGAACTAGCGATGGCAATATTTTTCATATTGCCAATTGCATTAACAAGTAGGGGATTGATTGGATTGCGTATGTAAATTGCTGCTGGTGCATCCCCAAATAAACGTAGATCACCACCCGCATTAACGAGACCATTTGGGATTCCAAAATTTTCTAGTACCTGAACAGCTTTATCTACAGCATATCCTTTCGCAATCCCATTGAGATTGATACTTAAAGGTTTTTTATATTCTATGTACTCATCACCAAACCATTGAATATCATCAAACGAATTACTATCTTGATCCAAATTGGGATCATAGGTGCAATCAAATAATCCATTCGATTGCTGATATAAATCACGTGCCATCAATAAAACCTCTTGAATGCAAGGTTCTAATTTTGTTTTTCCTAATGGCGCTAATCGATTCATCTTAGACAAATCACTGTCTTTGTCGTGAATATTCATACGGTCTTGAATCAAGGCAATTTCTTTAAATGCTTCATGGGTTGCCTCTAGTGCAAGGGATTTAGATACCCCGTCATGATCCCCGATTGAAATCTCAACATAGGTACCTAAAAACACTTTGCAACGAGTCATTATTGCGATTTCAGGGCAAGATCATAAAAAGCCATGACACGTTTAATGCCATCGGTCACATGTTTAGCCGAAAGAGTAGCGCCAGAGATATTTTGTATATCTTGATTCAACTTGATTGGATGATTAGCGGTTTTACCGATAAATTGTTTACGCCATTCCTTATTTTTAATTTCATAACCATACGATTCTACGTACTCCATAATTTCAATACCAAGGATCTCTCCTTTCGAATTAATCGCAACAGCATAGGTGATCATTTCGTGTTTACCCAGTACCTCATCAACAATTATCCAAGATCCATTTCCTGTCTTCCAAATGCGATCTCCTTTGAAGGGATGACGGACTCCTGAAATTACCCTTAACTTTTTTTGTAAGTCATCGTCGACCAGAATTGGGTTCTTGTTGAACACTTCTTTTGGGAAGAAAATATCTTGAACCTGTGTTACAGAAAGATAGATACGGGCTTCAACGATTGCTGGAGCGCTGATCGTAAAGCATCCAAGAAGCATTGCAGTCTTAAAGTGGGTTAGGTTCATATTAATTGAGAGGAATGCCGAACTTAAACATAAACTCGTTTAGCGAATGACTATCCCAGACCCGAGAATCTGAGCACTCCACCTCGCCGCCGCCCATGCAGTCCCCCCCTTTCAGTTGATAACGCCATGCAAGTGTTGCCCACCAATCTTTGGTGGCATATTGCAGATTGGGTCCAACAAAAGTTGCGCGTTGAATTTGATTACGGAGATTTAGTTCGGAGTAGTCATTATGAAAGCGTGCCTCGACACCCGCACGCCATTTAGGAGCAAAGCGGTAACTGGCGCCGACCAAAAAGTCCAACATAGATTCTGGAACATTTCCGTTTTCAATAAACTTAAGTCGTGCATTGGCTACCACTATATTGCCAGCAAGAACTAACTGGTCATCTAGAAAATTAGATTGCAATAAGAGACGTGCCGCTAACTCATTTTTGTTTTTCCCAATCGTAGGCTCAATATAAACACCAACGCCGACAGGCGAGGTAACTGGATTGGTAAAGCGATATATGGCCTCTAATGAACCACCCTCAATCCCAGACTTTCGATAGGCGGTTGCAGGGTCATGCGAGGAGGGAACGGGATAACCGCCGGTACAGGATGGGCTACCTTCACAGGCATCTTGATTGGTGTAATTTTGATTTGCGTTAACGTAATAGGAGTTTAAATATGCCGCCACCTGCAAGTCATTCGTCAGTCCATACTCAATTTCTGATCTGGAAAACCAAGAGTCATATGTGCCGGCGGCCTGCTGCCTATTCAGTTGAATTCGTTGCTCAAATTGCCATTTCCCTTTTGGCTGAAGGTCGAGGGTATAGATCCATCCAAATAATCCATCGCCCGCAACAGCAGGTTGTGAAATGAGGGCGATCGCTGCTCCTATAAGAACAAACCCTTTTTTGAAGGAAGCTAAGTGAGACATTTCGTACCTTTCTAATGAATGAACAGAGACTTAATTCTAAATGAGAATCATTATCAATAAAGGAAAAAGGGAGATAGTAGGTTGATTTAGAGAGTATTCA
>Ga0208974_1000105_pt1 | contig 37100 bp, 48 predicted proteins | sample GreLakmeER15MSRF_FD_187699 | JGI IMG/M metagenome (GOLD analysis project Ga0208974, IMG submission 187699) | Freshwater lentic microbial communities from great Laurentian Lakes, MI, USA - Great Lakes metaG ER15MSRF (SPAdes) | ecosystem: Environmental > Aquatic > Freshwater > Lake | place: Great... | reverse complement strand
GTTGGCGGCTTTATTGGCTTGCTGGCTGGCGTAAAACTGTCGCACGGCGAAACAGATGGAGAACAAAAATGAGTTTATCTGACGAACAAGCCGCATTCCTACTGGATGCCTGCAAACTCATTACCCACGCCACGGAACAAGGCTTCAAAGTTACTGGCGGAGAGCTTGCCCGCACACCTGAGCAGCAAGCCATTTACCTCAAGACGGGCCGCTCAAAGACGATGAAATCCATCCACCTGAAGCGGTGCGCCATAGACTTGAACTTCTTCAAGGATGGGAAGATAATCTGGGACAAGGCGACCATTGCTCCGCTGGGCGCATACTGGGAGTCACTGAACATCAAAAACCGCTGGGGCGGGAACTTTTCCAATCTTGTGGACTGCCCTCATTTTGAGCGTAACGTGGGTTAAAAATGTCATTACAGAAACTTGCCCTTCGCCCCGGTGTAAACAGAGAAAGCACCACTTACGCCAATGAGGGTGGGTACTATGCGTCTAATAAAATCCGCTTTCGTTCTGGGCAACCAGAAAAAGTTGGGGGCTGGACAGCCGACACCGGTTTAAACAACTCTACGTTAAAGCCAACGACCGGCACGCTGTGGGGCGTTGCCCGAGGCATGTTGAATTGGCTTAACTTGGCTGGCTATAACTTGCTGGCTATAGGTACAAACCTCAAGTACTACATACAGAACGGCACAAACGGCGCGTTTTACGACGTTACACCTTTACGCAGTACTACTACCGCAGGTGAAGTTACCTTTGCCGCAACCAACGGCTCCACCACAATCACAGTAACCGATGTAGGCCACGGCGCACAGACCGGCGACTTTGTGACTTTCAGCGGCGCTGTTTCCTTGGGCGGAGTTATTACAGCCACCATACTTAACGCAGAGTTTCAGATTACCTATCTATCAAGTAACTCTTACACCATAACTTCTTCAGTTGCAGCTAACGCAAGCGATACAGGTGCTGGCGGCGCATCTGTTGTAGGGGTATACCAGATTACAACAGGCCAAGATGTTTACTCTCAGAACGTTGGTTGGGGCGCAGGTACTTGGGGTGGTATTGTTTTTGGCACAGGATCAAACCAACTCAACGGAGCTATAAACAACTCTGTCACCACAATCACAGTGGATAGTACAAGTGCGTTTACACCGACGGGAAACATCCTGATTGATTCAGAAACCATTTCCTATACGGGCAAAACAACTTTTCCTTCAGCCGAAACATTCACAGGTTGTACCCGTGGATTAAGTGGCACAGGCTCAGGCGCAGCCGCCTCTCATGCTGACAATGCAATAGTAACGCAGTCCACCACGTTTACAGGCTGGGGTTCGCCTGCCACAGTGGGCATTGGCGTGCAGCTTCGTTTATGGAGCCACTCAAACTTTGGCGAGGATTTAATCTTTAACGCCCGTGGTGGTGCGCTGTACTACTGGGCAAACGCAGCTTCTGCCAGCACATTTAACCGGGGTCAGTTACTTGGCCCAAGCGCCTCTATAGTTACCAAAGCAGGAACAGTCACGACGGATGCTTACTGCCCGACAGTAGCCAACTTTGTTATGGTGTCCGATGCCTCGCGCTTTGTTATTGCGTTTGGGTGCAACGACTCTGTAGCCAGCAGCACAGTCCAAGACCCGCTGTTAATTTACTGGTCGAACCAAGAAAGCTTTGCGGTGTGGTATCCGGCTGTTACAAACCAAGCGGGTAGCTACCGATTGAGCCACGGTTCACAGATTGTGACTGCCATTCAGACCCGTCAAGAGATTTTGGTGCTGACTGATTCAGCTATTTATTCCATGCAATACCTTGGCCCACCGTATGTCTGGGGCTTTCAGATCATGGGCGACAACATTTCGATTGCAGGGCCAAATGCAATAGCAACCGCTAACAACATCACCTACTGGATGGGTACGGACAAGTTCTACATGTACTCAGGCCGGGTGCAGACTTTGCCGTCCACTTTGCGCCAGTACGTCTACAACGACATCAACCTTACTCAGTCATATCAGTTTATGGCCGGAACAAACGAGGGCTACAACGAGGTCTGGTGGCAGTATTGTTCTGCTAACTCAACCGTAATTGACCGGTATGTAATCTATAATCACCTTGATAATATTTGGTACTACGGCGACTGGGACAACTATTTAGGAAACAATCAAGGACGTACAGCATGGCTAGACAGCGCACTTAGAGAATATCCGATAGGAGCAACCTACGGCACGGCGGGTGGAACTACAAATACCCTGCTGGTCTACCATGAGAACGGCGTAGATGATGGCACAGTAAACCCTTCAGTCCCTATCTCTGCAACATTAACCTCTTCTGACTTTGACATTGGGGACGGGCATAACTTTGGTTTTGTCTGGAGGTTAATACCTGACCTGACCTTTGATGGATCAAGCGTAAACCTGCCGCAGGCCAGCTTCACTGTATTGCCGCGCACTTCCCCCGGTGCAGCCTACGGCCCATCTAATGACCCGGCTGTCATCAGTACGCAGAACTATCAGAACCAGAGAACCTATGCTATTCAGCAGTTTACACAGCAGGTGTATGTCAGGATTCGTGGGCGTCAGATGGCGTTCCAAGTTAGCTCTGACACGCTAGGGGTGCAGTGGCAGTTGGGCATTCCGCGAATTGACATTAGGCCGGACGGCAGGAGATAAGCATGGGATTAAAAGGTAACACCCCGCCACGACTACCGGTTGCTCCGGCTGAATATGATGCCCAGTACATGGAGCAGTTGACCAACGTATTGCGTTTGTATTTCAACTTTTTAAACAGCGCAGCACCAGCTATATTTGCTTCACAAAATGTGGGTACTACAGATGTGGTTACCGCCATGTCTTTTGCGCAACCCAATCCAACTACACCCGGCGCATCCCAAGTTAGTCTGCCAACTCAAGCCGATCTTGCCAATCTTCGCGCTGGGGACATCTACTACGACACCACTGCTGCAAATGTTCTAAAGATTAAAGTCTAGTTGTTTGACTACGCCCAACATGATACTATCAACCAACCCCCTATTTACGAGGCAAAAATGAGCCTGCAACACGCTGCAAAACATCTTGAAAAACATGGGCGCAATGGCGATACCATGCTCGTCCACATGTCCAAAGGGGAGGTAAAGAGCCTCAATGACTTGGCTATGGCCCACGGTGGTTATTTAACCATCAACCCCCATACGGGTTTACCCGAGGCTGGCTTCTTGCGAAAGATGCTTCCAATGATTGCTGGCGCTGCTTTGGCGGCTACCGGTGTTGGCGCTCCTGTGGCGGGATTGATTGTTGGCGGCGGGACAGCAGTAGCAACAGGGGATATAAAACAAGGACTTATGGCTGGCTTGGGCGCTTATGGCGGTGCGGGTCTTGGCAGTGCTCTACAACAGTCTGGGGCGCAGGCAGTGGCATCTAATGCAGTACCATTACCAGTAGAAGCAGCGACGGCAGCGCCAGCAGCAGCAGCGCCGGTTGAAGTTGCGGCGGCAGCACCTGCTCCTGTTGCAACACCTGCTCCTGTTGCAACACCTGCTCCTGCTCCTGTTACGCCTGTGGATACTACCAAGGCTGTTTCATTAGACGGGAGTCCGGCAAAACCCATGTCTATGGCGGATACCGCAGCGGGTAACGCTAAATATATGGGAGAAGGGGTTAAAAGTTTGGCTACTGAAGGTGGCCCTACTAGATTTTATGAAAATCTTGGAAACGTAGAAAACACATACGGTGCTAAAACTACGCTTGCCGCAGCAGCGACGCCAGCAGCCTACGATATGTATCAAGAGCAACAAGAAGAAAACAAACCTGAACCGGGGGATTCTGACCCCGGCCAGCAGTACACGTATGAAGCTAATGCAACAATTCCAACCCCCGATACCGATCCATTTGGGCGGGAAAAAAAGTATTTCAACCAGCAATATGTAGCGCGGGCCGCTGAAGGCGGCTTTACGAAAGGTATATTGGAACGAATAGGGGAAGCTGGCGGTGGTCAAGGCGGAGTACCCGCAGGCTACTCATACGATGCTGATACCCAACAATATACAAAGCTGGCTACAGGCGGAATATCCGATGCTGCTTATAACCTTGGCGGATATTCAGACGGTGGCCGACTGCTTCGTGGCCCCGGTGACGGTGTGTCCGACTCTATCCCTGCTGTAATAGGCAAAAAGCAACCAGCACGCTTGGCTGATGGTGAGTTTGTCGTACCTGCACGCATTGTGTCTGAGTTGGGCAATGGCTCGACTGAAGCTGGCGCACGTAAGCTGTACGCCATGATGGACAGAATCCAGAAAGCTCGCGGTAAAACCGTGGGTAAGGGTAAGGTAGCCAAGAACAGTCGGGCAGAGAAATACTTACCGGCATGAACAGTCGCGGAAAATTAGAATGGTTTGGCGGCAATCAAGATGCCCTAAACATGTACCATGCATTTGCTGATTTGGCTCATATATGGGATGATCTAATTGACAAAGACAAGCCTGTCCCCGCCGACTTGATTAACCGAGCATTTTTGACCTGCTTGGTGTATCTACCGGCAAATCCGTTTTACCGCAGTATTCAAGACCAAGTGCTTCCCATGTGGCTCACAGTGGTTTCTGCGTATGAAACTGCAAACTTTTTTGAAGCAAACAAAGACCAGCACGGGATTGAGATTGCCCACGGATTGCGGTATGCGTCTGGCAACATCATGGCGTATGCGGTTCATGCGTGTGTTGGCCCCGAAAAAGCAAAAGAATTTTTGCCTGATATGTGGAAAACAATTTTTTACGAGCGGTTTGACGAGTACCGCAAGGAGCACTTAGATGTTTAAGATTTCATGGATACTTGATTTTTTCTTAGGCCCCAAATTTTATTTTGACAGCGGCGACTCGACTCCAGATAAAACAACCCAGACGCAGGAGTTGCCCGAGTGGGCGCGGGGATACGCCAAAGACACGTTGGCAAAAGCTTCTGCGTTAACTGACATTAACCAAAACCCCTATCAAGAGTACGGCGGGCAACGCATTGCTGGGTTTGACCCTATGCAGCAGCAGTCCTTCCAAAACGCTGCAAATATGCAGCCTTCTCAGCAGGTTGGTCTTGGCTCAGGTATAGCTGGTGCAGCGGGCATGGGCGCTTTGGGTACAGGCTATCAGGCAGGACAGTTCAGCAATCAGTTTCAAAATCCCGGCCAATATCAGCCCGGTCAATTTTCAATGTTGGAAGCCCAAGGCCAAAACTTACAAAACTATCAAATGGGGCCAGCCGAAAGAGTGCGTTCTCGAAATTTTGATAGCCCATCTGCTCAGCAGTATATGAGTCCGTACACACAGAATGTGGTGGACTACCAGAAGTCTCAAGCAATACGAGACTTTCAAGTTGCACAACCGGGCCGTAATGCTCAGGCTGTACAGCAAGGTGCGTTTGGCGGTAGCCGCTCTGCAATTGTGGATGCTGAAGCACAACGTAATTTAAGCTCTCAACTACAAGGTATTGAAGCTACTGGGCAACAACAAGCGTATCAAAATGCTCAACAGCAATTTAACGCCGACCAAACCCGCCGTATGCAAGCCCAACAAGCTAACCAACAAGCGGGTCTTACTGTCGGTGGGCAAAATCTCTCGGCGAATCTTGGTGTTCAGCAGCTTGGCGCGGGTCAAAACATGCAGGCGCAGTTGGCTAATCAACAAGCGTACCAACAAGCACAGACCGCCGCAGAACAATCTCGTCAATACGGCGCTGGTCAAGGCTTACAAGCTGCGGGTCTCGGCGCTCAGTATGGGCAATCTGCTCAACAGTTAGAAGAACAGTCACGTCAGTATGGCGCTGATCTTGGCATGAAAGGTCTTTCAACTGGTTTGCAAGCCGCAAGCACTCTGGGGCAACTTGGTCAGACTCAGTATGGTCAAGAGATGGGCATCAATGCATTGCAAAATCAGTATGGTGCACAGCAACAGCAACAAGCACAACGCGGTCTAGACACGGGGTATCAAGATTTCTTGAATCAACAAAACTATCCGTACAAGCAATTGGGCTTCATGTCTGACATGGTTCGCGGACTGCCTCTTGGTCAGCAATCTACCGCGTCTATTTATAGCCAAGGCCCCAGTGCAATACAGACCCTAGCCGGTCTTGGTGGCGCTGCTTATGGTTTTGGTAACTCCGGTATGTTTGGCGGCTCACCTAGTTCGGGGGGTAAATCGAACAAAGAAGGTGGCCTGATGGAGTCGTATGCCGACGGCGGGGTAACAAGCGACCAAAACGTAGAAAGTATCCTTACCAAACTAAGCGACCAACAGTTGGCGCAAGCCAAAGAAACGGCGTTAAACCGCCGCGATTTGGAAGAAGTTCAGATGATTGACGCAGAAATGGCAGAGCGGGCTTCGATCCGTGGTGGTCTGGGCGGCGCGTTCAATCAAATCCCCGTAGAGCAGCAAGAACAAATGATGGCTGGTGGCGGCATGGTTGCGTTTGCTCCGGGCGGAGCTGCGAAAAGTAAAGACACCTATGGAAACAGGTTTGAACAAAGTTTGACCGATTTAAAAGCAATGGCTAATCAAGCACCAGCAGAGCCAACCCCCGAACAAAGAGATGAAGATATTTCTGCTCGTATCCCACTGCTGGAAAAACGCTATGGCCCTGACATTACTAAACCATATTTGGAAGAAACTAAAACCAAACGGGCCGGGCTGGCGGATCAAATGGAGAAAGACAAAGGGCTTGCTTTTGCTATGTCAAGCTTAAAGTTATTGAGCCGTAATAAAAAACCGGGTGAAAACCAAAAGACGCAATTTATTTCTGGGTTGGGTGAAGCGGGCGAAGCGTTTATTGGTGAAGTTGGTCGACTTAAGAAAGAAAACCGCGAGTTTGATGACAAACTACGTCAATCTGAAATTTTGTTGGCTACCGCTCAACAATCTCGTAAGGAAGGCTTGATTAACAAAGCAGATGCTGAAGAAACCCGTGCACAAGATTTGAAGAAAGATGCGTTTAAAACTAAGATTGAGCTGCAAGGAAAAGTTGCCCAGCTTACAAGCGGTTTAGCGCAACAAGAAATGCAAGGCGAGAATGCGCTGAGGGTTGCGGGGATCACCGCCGCTGCTCACCGTGACGTGGCTAATAAGCCAAGCCAGATGGAACGCATGATGGCGGAAGCTGATTTAATTCGTACGGGCAAGAAATCGTATAACGGCAAAACTGGCGAAGACGGCGCTAAAGCATACATAGACACTATGCGAGAAACAGGTGCGGCTATGTATGGTTCAAAATACACTGGGGCAGATAAATCAGTAGAACAAGCCACAGCTATTACAGACAAAGCTATGGAGGCCGCAACTGTTAAGGCTTTGGAAATGCCGCTATTGCAAGCGCGGCAAAGCGGAGACCCCGTCAAGATAAAGACAGCGGAAGATAACTACAACCGTGCTTTGCGGGCAGCCGAGCAAGAAATCATAGACCAAGCAGCAAGAGCAGAGGCGAAAAAACGTGAAGCACGCACCGGTAATGTACCGGGTGGGACAGCCACACCTAGTAGATCAGGCAGAAATGTTTCACTTGTTGGCCAACCCCCGTCCTCGGGCGATGTAAGCATGTTGAAATCAGCTCCTTCGGCGCAAAACAGGGCGTATTTTGATGAGACATATGGCCCGGGAGCCGCAGCCAAAATATTGGGGAACTGAGCATGGCAAACCCGTTTGGTAAGTTTGCTCAACCAGAGGTAGAGCAAAACCCGTTTGGCAAGTTTGCTCAACCACAAGAAGAGCCTGTACAAAAGCCAGAAGAGCCAAACAGCATTTGGACTGATGCTGCTGATTTCACTAAAAGGCTTCTAGGGTCTTCTGTTGCTGGGTTTGCTGCTTTTCCTAAAGGCACCCAAGAAGCCGCAAAAGGCGCGGTACGTAAAGCTGCAACAGGCGAAGTTAATGTACAGGAGCCAATGCCCCTGCTCGCCGGAAAACTTCTTGCTAGAAAAGTTGATGAGCTACTGCGCGGTAAAGAACAGCAAGATAAAGATGCTGTAGCGGTAGAACGCACACTTGCCAAAATACCGGAGATCCCCGGCTCTACGTATTTGCGAGACCTTGGTAAACAAGTTCAAAAAACTATTGACGATAGTGCATCAGAGCAATCTAAAAAAGCCGTACAAGAATCTCAAATAACTGGAAACATCTTTAAGGGTGAAGTAGATTTTGGTAAAAACCCAACCGTGCGCGGTTATGCCATGCAATTGGCAAGCGTGCTTGGTACATTTGCCCCTACTCTTATTACTACTGTAGCTACAAAAAGCCCTACTGCTGGCGGCGTTGTGGGTGGAGCTATGGCGGCTGATGAAGCCGCTACAACTGCGGAAGAGTTTATTGGCAAGATGAGCCATGAAGACTTGATGAAGAACAGCCCGTTCTACGCTTCACTAATAAAACAAGGTGTGGGCCAAGCAGAGGCAAAAGATTTGGCTACCCGTAAGGCGGCAGAATCCGGCGCAATTATGCAGGGATTGATTGCTACATTTGGAGATCGTTTTACCGCTAAGCTGGCTACGGGCGCGTTAGATGATATGCTTAAAAAAGCAGCGGGTAAATCCGTTCTTGGTAAAACTGCCGCAGGCACAGTAATTGGTGGGGTAGAACAGGGTGTACAAGAAACTGCTGAAGGGTTAGCTGCTGATATTGCGATTCAAAACGTAGCTAAGAACAAAGAAATTGGTGAAGACTCCGCTGCCAACCTTATCCTTGGCGCATTGGGTGGCGCTCCAGTGGGCGGCGTCGGTGGGTTAAAAGGTGCTTTGACTGAAAAATTCAAAGACCCAAACACTACTGATCAAGAGCGTCAAACAATTCTGGATACGCTTACCCAAGGCATGCAAGAACCCGCTGGTCTGTTCGCAGATCAAGAAGGTGGTGAACCTGCTGGACAGCCCGGCCAAGAATCTCAAGTTAATCTTTATGCACAACGGGCTGCGGATGCGTTGGGGTCAACAAGAGGTTCTACTTTATCCGCAAAATACGGTGATGCAGATCAAACCCTGCCGCCATCAAATGAACCCGCTAATTTATTCGAAGACGTAGATACCGGCGCTGCTGCCGCAACAACTTCCAGCGCACCCGGTGTTCCTGCCGCCGCTCCTGCCGCTGCCCCTACACAGTCCGTTGAGGCCTACAGGGATTTTGTACGGCAGTACACCGACTTAAGAGATGAATACAACTCTTTACCTATGGGCCAGATAGATCAAGCGGGCATGAACCAGCGTGGGCTAATTCTGAAAGACTTGGCAGCGATAGTAGATGCCAACATGGGGCTTATCCGCAACAGAGGGTTGGCCGCTCAACTTAAGAACCCTATGTTTAATGGGGAAAAAGCTTTGGCCAAACTTGAACCGAGTTCTGGTCAGCCCCGCGCAATGCAGGGTAGTTTGATTGGTCTTTATAAAGGCGCTGCCCGCCGCATGAAGAACGCGATGGCGTTGGCCGGGCAAAGCGTAGACGGAGCGATCGCGGAGTTAGAGGACAACCGCGCCCGCATCCAAGAGAAGGTTGATTCCGGCGGATATACCGACGCAATGATTATTAGCATGCGGCCCGCCAATATGTCGTCGGGCCAAGCACTCAAGAACAGAGACTCGATTGTCCAGAATTACTTGCAGACATCGAACGCTGAGATCGACCACGCGATCGACATGTTGCAAAAAGATACTGGCCAACCCCGTGCGATGCAGGGTAAGTTATTTGAGGGGGCGGAAGCGCCCGGGAATAAACCCCAACCCAAACCACAAAAAGAACAAGTTGAAGAAGACTTATACGAAGACGAAGATAAAGAAGAAGTAAGGTACGACCAAAAAGGCAATCCTATCCGTGCGCCAAAAGTAGATACGGAACATGTTCCGCAAACAGAAGAAGGCGGCAAAATCAAAGGTTTCTTTGATTCCATCCAGTCTGTTTCTAATTCTCCGGCGGAACAAGAGCGTCACGGCAATTCTAGAAACACTGCCGCTAACACCATGCTGGAGTTCGATATTGCTCAGCCGGGCGAGACGACCAGCGCTGGCGCACAGCAGATGCTCGACTATCTTGCCCGTCGTGTTGGTGGCCAAGAAAAATTAAACCAATTACTAGACGCGCTACAAAACGCAGACCCAGAGACGCAATCAGACTTACTAAAAAAAGCTGGACTGCCAGACCTGACCGCACGCCGTGGTATGGATGAGTTCAGTTCACAGGTGCAGGAATATGTAGACCAGATGATGGGTACAGGGGAAGGCCCGCTGTTTAATATAAGAACGAGTAAGATGCGCCCGTCAAAAGTTACTGGCACAAAAATACCGTACCAAGAAACAATAACTACTGGTGCAATGGTAACCAGCGCCTACGCAACACCAAAAGGCGGCAAACCCCGCGAGCCAAGCCAAGCAATACGTGATGTAGTTCGTGACATAAACGATAACAAACTGCGCCCAGCAGCTTTGATACTTAAGCAAATGATCGGCGGCAAGGTTTCTGCACAAGCCCAAGCTGCCATCACGTACTTGACCAATTTGAACCGGACTACATTTGGAGATGCCCTCAGAGATTTGGCGTTTGATCTTGCCTATTTTGAGGTAAACCGTAAACACTATGGCGCTGGTTCAACCTTTTATAGAGAAGGTGGCGAGTACGCAAAAGACTTCCGTGCGTGGATTGCGGCTAACCTAGACCCATCTACATTGGAGTTGCTAGATGAGTTGGTTGCCGAGAACAAACAGAACGCTGAGGCAAAGAAAGAATATAGAAAAGCCAAGGCTGAGTACAACAAGCAGCTCAAAGCTCGAGTTGAAGAAGAAGGCGACAGAGCAGAGAAGAATGGGGCAAAGCTACCGAAAGCCCCAAAAAGAAAAAGAGAGCGCATCTCCAAGAAAATGTTGACAGAGATGGAAACGGAAGCGGGTGAAGGAGAAGAAACTCTCAGTCCAACCAGAGAAATAAATCTGGAAAATATACCTTCCCTTGAGATGCTGTATGACGTGCATCCGGCTATTGTTAGGGAACTGGAAAAGGGCAATACCCGTAAAGCGCTTGAGCTTCTTGCGCAAACAAAGAACAGCAAGTATTACGCCGAACTTGCGCAGCGCCTGCTAGATACCGGGTTCACAGCAAAAACTCGTTTGATAGAAGCGGATGTGCTGGAGTCTTTGTCGAATAATCCACAAATTACAGAGTCGCTCAACGAGCGTTTGGATGCTTTGCGTGATCTGATCGTTACGCTGTACCCTCAAGAGCAACAAGCAGCAATCATAAAAGATCTGAAGTCGGGTAAGTTACGTAATTTAATATTTGCGTTGGATACGATTGAAGATACGTTAAGTAGCAATAACGGTACTGAGTCAAATCAGCAACTTCTTGACAGTGTGACGGACTTAGTAAACAAGGAGTTTGCGTGGGATGGTAAGTACGATCCTGCAAGTGACACCATTGTCATGCGTCAGGGCGATAGCAAACTCACCAATCACTTGTTGCTGCATGAAACTGTTCACGCGGCTTCATCGTATTTAATCGACAACGCTGACAAACTGGTTGGCATACAGCGTCAAGGTTACGAGCGCCTTGAAGAGTTGTTTAAGTACTCCAAAGATATGATGAACCAACAGGGGGTAACAGACAACCCCTTCTACGGTTTACAAGACTTACATGAGTTTGTGGCCGAGGCGTTGACAAACCCCAAACTGCAAGCCGTGTTGCGCTCTTACCGGTACAAGGCTTCTCCGTTCTCTCTTTGGAATCGCTTTACTGATTCTATAAGCAAGATGTTTAAAGTGAAGCCCGGCGAGCCAAGCAACGTCATGGCCGAAGTCATGTTTGCTGCTGATGCAATGATGGCCGGTACGATGTCTCTGCAAGGTATGAATGAAGTGGGCGGGACTATTCCGGGGCCACCTGCGCCAAGAGCGATGGCCACTCAAAGGCCACCAAGAACTGTGCCACAAGGCATGCCCAACCAGCCGTCTACTATTAGACGATTGCTGACGGCTAACACATGGACAAAGGGGAAGATGCGAGAAATTCGCAGTTTTGCCCACGAGAGACGCAAAGAATATCTTGGCGGGCTAACCTTGCGCCAGATAAATGATTTGGTTGCCAAGCGTATCCCGCAAATTGATAACTTTATCAAGGAGGCAGATAAATTCCTATCCCGCACAGCAAACACGCTGAAAGAGTCAGGGGACATATCTCGTAGATGGGTTCGGTTGCAGGCTAATAATTTTGCTATGTCGCGCCAAATCGGTGTTGTCATGCACAGCGCAACAATTTTGGAAATCGACCCAGACAAAGCCACACGCGCCCAACAAATAAATAACCCCCAGTTAATGGCCGACTGGAACAAACTTACTCCTGAAGCCCGAAACATCTACCGCGCGGTACGTGATTTCTACGAACGTCAGTACAACCAATATAAACGGTTAATGAGACAACGCATAAACAACATGCGCGGACTTGGCCCGTCTAACTATCAAATTTCTAAAATGCTGGCGCACATTGAAGGCGTGCCGGAAAATGTTTTGGCTCGTATTGAAAATTACAGTCCTTCTGAGGACACGCTAAATACTTTGCTGCGCTCTGGGTTTACCAAGAAAGTACAAAGTGATCTTGCGTCTGGCGGCGCGGACGCAAAAACCATCATAGAAATTCGTGCTGAGTTCGAAAAAGGAAAGAGAAAAGGGGTTTACTTTCCACTTATGCGCTTTGGCCAATTCTGGTATCAGATTGGTAAGGGGGCAAAGCGCGAGTACTACATGTTTGAGTCACAAGCTGCGCGGGAAGCGCACTTGCAAGAGCGATTGGAGCAAGCACCTAACCAAGCCGCCCGCATTGCGTTAGAAGACTCCATCGGCCCAAATATAGGCAGTGAGTATAAACAGCAAATGGATTTGCACGCCAGTCAATCTAATTTTTTAAAAGAAGCTTTTGCTGCCATAGACAGCATGAACATAACAGGTCTTTCGCTAATTGACGCAGCAGATCGAAAAGCCGAAATGAAAGACAACTTGTACCAGACGTATTTGGTTAACCAGCCAGAGCGTAGTATGCGTAATGCTTTTATTCACCGCAACAGTGTTGCGGGATACTCTGAAGACGCCCTCCGCGTTTTTTCGTCGTCGTCTTACAGTATGGCGTATCAAATGGCTCGTTTGGAATACTCCCCCGAGATGTTCTCTCAGTTGTCGGCGGCACGAGCGCAGATTAAGGGTAGGTTTACACCCGGGGCAAGATACGACCCGGTAGTAACTGCGGAAAATGATGAACTAACCGGCTATGTAACCGAACTTGACAAGCGCCTAAAGGCAATATTAGACCCAGTTGACGTGGGTGCATGGGTAGCGGGGCTTTCAAACCTTGGGTTCATTTACTATTTGAGTTCTCTTGGTACTGCGGCAATCAACGTGCTGGGCGGTGCAGTAATTGGAATACCGACAATGGTTGGCCAGCTAGTCCGCATGTATCCTAATATGGGGTACACAGAAGCAACGGGTCGAGTGCTGTACAGCGCATCAAAAACAGCAGCTCAGATTTTTGCCACGGGGTTTGATATTGAAGGTGGTGGGAGCTTTATGGAGTCAAGGCTTTTGTCGCCATCGCTGGATAGATCAAAATCTTTGTCCGCTATAGACAGGGCGGCATATAACCGTTTTGTTGCTGATCAACTAATTGATATAACGGCAACTTATGATCAATCGGGTCTAGCATCAAACGCAACCACTGATTATTCTGGTTTCTCAAACAAAGCAATGCAGGTTATTGCTTATTCTTTTCACCATGCAGAGCGGTTCAACCGCGAAGTTATGGCTATGACTTCTTTTAGGGCAGCTTATGAGAAACGCGTTGCTGACATGGAAGCGTCAAAGAGATACAAAGATTTGGTAAATAACCTTAATACTGCCGTTCAATCCGGTAATTCCAAGGCCGAGGTTCTTCTGCGGCGTGAACTGAGTGGTATGCGCAGGAATACGTTTACCGAGTCAATAGCCGACGCAAAAGATTTGACGCACCGGGCTATGTTTGATTACTCGGGTGTCAACAAACCCCGTTGGTTGCAAAGCGCACCGGCAAGGATTATTTTTCAGTTTAAACAATTTCCGCACCAAATGACTTGGTTCTTGGCCCGCAACGCTTGGAATTCATCTGGTAAATTGCCAGAAGCGGATAAGCGCGAAGCCCGCGCTAGGTTTGTCGGCATAATGGGTACGACTGCCATCATGACTGGAGTCACTGGTCTCTGGGGCTTTTCGACTGTGGCGGCTATTGTTGAAGCTTGTGCGGCTTTTGGTGACGATGATGACGAACCGTTTGACTTTGAGCTTGAGTTTGCAAACTGGGCGGTCAATACGTTTGGTAAGAACATGGGCACTATGGTGTCACGTGGTGTTGGCAACGCCGCTGGTATAGATTTAAACAGCCGTTTGAAACTGGATGATATGTGGTTTAGAGACGGGCGTAATAACTTAGACGCAGAAGCCTCGCTTAAACAAATGTATATAGCCGCACTTGGCCCACTTCCAAACTTAGGCGTTAACTTTGCACGTGCATACGACCTTTACAACAAAGGTCATGGAGATCGCGCCGCTGAAGCCCTGCTCCCCGGGTTTGCAAAACAGCCGTTTATTGCCGATAGGTACGCAACTAAAGGTGCGCGGACTTTGCAGGGTGACATCATGAAAAAAGATTTTACACCCTTTGAATTGATGATGCAGTCTCTAGGTATACGTTCTTCTGAGCTTGCAGAAATTCAATTCCGCAACATAAAAGTTAAAGGCCAAAGTGAAGCAATCCTTAAGAACCGCGAAAACTTACTGAACATCTTTGGTCTGACCATAATGACCAACGATGAAAAGGGCACGCAAAAAGCAATTGCAGACCTGATTAAGTTTAGCGCCAAGTACCCAACGATTGCGGTGGATGTAGATACCCTGCTGAGTTCTGTACGGGGTAAGCTTGAGAAACAAGCGGAATCAGATCATGGTCTGTACGTCAACCCCAAACTGCGTTACTTGTTCAAAGACACGTACATACGGAAGATAACGGAGGAGGAGAACAAGCCAGCCCCCGTGGAGGAAAGTACACCAGCCGGAGAAAATCCGTTTGGAAGGGACGCGCAATAAAAAACGCCCCGCTTTTTACGGCGGGGCAAATTAAGGAGAGCGCAACTGCAAGTTGCCTTTGTATTGTACGCGCTTAACCCGCCAAACACGCAAGCCCCTGACCCCATCTTCTATTACCAGCTTAATGATTGTTGCGTAGCCAAGACGCCGCAGCTTACGTTCTATGCGATCGCGTGCTGCTACGTCATCAAGACACGGCACAAAAAAAGAGCTACCAACTGTAAATTCTCCCCAGTTAAGTTGGTACGTTACGCCCTCAATCCGCATCGCCTTGCAGGTCAATACTGGGTGCAACCCCCAACAAATCAGAGTCAAACTCCAAGGCCACCACCGGTGGGGCGCTGATGTCTGTGCCAATGTCCAGCCGGGTACGAACCTCGGCAATGAATGCGCCCGTCTTGTTCAAAGCGGTCAGCAGGTCGGTGAATGTGATCTGTTTAAGTACGCAGAAGTCCTTGAGCGATTGGCGGATGATGTATATACGGCGTGTATCCGGCTCGTACCGAACAACCAGCGCACCACGGGGTAAGAGCAGCGGGGCAGCGGCAATCCCTGACTTGGAACTGCTGTACTTGTTGACCACCAGAATGTTCAAGTTGTGCTTCAGCAGGAACTCGCCGACGATGGTGGCGTAGTCATTGAACGACAGTCGGGTGGTTGACTGCATATCAGAAATCTCTGCTACCGCCCAGTCAAAAACCCGTTTGTGGTTGATGCTGTGCAGCCCCAGCTTGTGAGCGATCATCCCGCCCGTCAGATTTGCTGCTGCCATCCCTGACCAAAATCGTTCTCGGGTGTCTATGTTTACGGCTTTGTCAAATCTGACCTGCACCTTCAGCGCAAGATCAACGATCTCTTCTAGATTCTGCACAAGGTACTGGGCGTATGGCAAGCCAGCCAAACCGTAGTTGCTGTGCAGCCGACCAAATACTTGCTTGGCCGAAGCCTTGTCGAGGTTGTTGGTCGGGTCAATCTTGTACTGCATCAAGCGCATCAGCTCGCCTTCTGAGGTTGACTTCAAGGACTCCAGCTTGTCCGTCATACTGGAGTTGGACGTGGCCACCATCATGGTTGCCCAGAATCCTTGAGACTCTCGCTCCTCATTGGAAGATGCTTTCATTCGGCGGCGCGGTGCGCCCTGCGTCACACTGTAGGCTAGATCAGAGAAATCATCGCCACTCATCTTTGTAATCTCATCCACACCCAAGGGTAGATTGCACATGACTGCCATACGGTGAAGCTTGACGTTCAGGGTATCTTTCCATTGCAGCATCAGTTCGTCGGGGTGACCCCACACGCTGTTCATAACCTGAAGTATTGTTGACTTGCCTGTTCCAGATTTATTATTTATAAGGTTGATGATGCCGCCCTTGATACCCATAAATTTAATAAGCGGTGCGCCAAATGCGGAGAATACTGCGAAGGCGTGTGGCTCAAAACCCGGCATATCGTAGACATTGATAATCTCTTTCCACTCGTCCAGCGATCCCGTAGGTCGTAGGGCGTGGGCAATATCCCGTGTCGCCTTGGAGGGTGGGCTGTACTTAACATAGCTCGCCCCGATCTCTCGGTTTCCAAGAATAAACTTCTCGTCATCATCAGCCCAACCAAATTGCAGCCTCATCATCTCCACCTCTTGTGTTATTTGTAGTTCTTTTGCACATTGCATCAGGTAATCTAGAATCAAAGCCATCTGGTTCACGCCAGCAATGACACCGTGAAAAGAAACGGTCTTCCTCAATTCGTCCTTACTCAGTGCATCTACCAACGGCACAGAAAATTCTTTGGCTCCATCCCTCGGGAGTACCCGCCGAATCAGGATCGTTTCGCCCAACGCGGGGTCGTACATCCGCTTGGTGACGAACAGGTCGTACTCATAAACAAGAGCAACTGAGGGGCCGTCACCATCATCGTTGTCTTCCTTCAAGTGTTTGTATATACCACCGCTTTTACCGCGAAAATACCGATCTGGCAACTTAGGTACTACAAATTCAGCGGGCGCTACGTCGTTGCTTGTGGACTGGTACTCGATTACTTCCCCAACTTCGGATTTGGCGATCTCATGGCCAAGCACGATGGGCGATTTAATCTTCCCCCGGTGGTCGCACTTGTCGCAGATGCCCGGTGCGAAAGAATCAAATGTGTCGCAGGTGTAGGGGCCTTTGATCTGGCTGGCCTTGCGTTCTGTTGATGATGCGTCGTACTTCGGGTGGTTCTTGGATATCAGGTGAATCGCTTTGTCACGGTCTACGCAATGCTGGGCGATTGACAGCCCCGCCCGCCATAGAGGTTCCTCAATATTCTCCTGATCCTCGACCACCATACGCAACTGCTCGCAGCCAGACCCGTTTGCGGTCTTCTTCAGGATGGTGCGAAACCGCGATTGCTTATTACCAATAACGGCTTTTGTGAAGTCGTCTAATTCCTTGGGGGCATAAGGCTTCTTCACATCTACCAGCGGCCCCATGCGTTCGGCAAAGTCTTCAAACGTCATGGGCTGAGACAGATGCATCAAGACAACATCGTGCGGTGGAGTGTCCTTGAAGTTCTTTGTCCCCGGAATCCGCAGCACCCGCGCCGCATCTGCTGGTACAGCGGGATCAATAATGAACTTGTGTTCGAGGCACTTGGCCTTGAAAGTCTCAGCTACGGGTAACCACTTATCCTTGGCCACGGATTCGGTCAGCGGCCAGTAGACATGCCAGCCACGGCCAGAATTTACAACCGTTGGCCGGGGCAAGTTCATGATTTTGCACAGTTCTTTAAGTGCTTGCAACCCTGTGGCCTGATCCACATACCCTCTGATACGCCCACGTTTGTCGGGCTTGGCCTTATCCTCGCCGCAGTCAATGTCCAAGAAGAACGACTTCAGCGACCCGCAGTTGGATGCGTCTCGGTTCTCGTCAGTGATGAACTTCCCGCAGCCAAAGAATACATCTACGCCGTTGGCCACCAAATGGTCAGCTTCGGCTTCTACCTCTTGTATTGTTTTATGGTGAGTCTGTGAATGGTGTGCGCCATTCTTCAACCCCAGTACACAATAGAACCCTTCCTCTGAAGGGACTACTGCTTCAAGCAAACGAACATCCGCCATATTGTGTCCAAGCACGTCAAAGAGAATGGGGGGCGACAGAGGCTGACGGTTACCCCGTTCGCTCCGTCGAGCTAGTCACCCCCCGGAAAAACTAGCGACCCAAAAAAGTTGCAATGTCTTTCTGGTGATTTGCGCTGGGTACGTGGGTTCCAAAGAACCAGTTGTACACAGTCTGCTTAGTCACACCAAAGGACTCCATGACATAGGCAACAGGGATGTCGTTGGAGATGCAAAACCTCCCCAGACGAACACCCAAGTTCTTTATGTCAGCCGCTTTATTGAGCCGCGCAACTTTCTGGCTGTATCCAATCATTTGTCGTCGTCGCCCCACTCATCGACCAACGCAGACAGGTTCTGCTTGGGCTTGACTTCAGGCGTAGCTTTCTTCTTCTCTGGCCGTACTGTGGGTTCCGGCACTTCTTCCTCTGCTTTAATTTCGGCGGCGGCAGACCCAGCCGGTGCAACCAACTTGGGAATCACAGGAGTTTCCTGCTTCTTGGTGAAGTTCATCTTGCCCGCATTGACAGCGACCTGCGTCTGCCCTTGGGCTACAGCGACTTGGTAGGTGTCCTTATCAAGGAACTCCGCGTTGCTGAACACCAGCTTGGGAAAATCGCTGTCGGTGTCAAACGTCAGGCGAGTGGCCAACATGTTTAAGTTGTAGCCTGAACTGGCAACGTACTTGGCGTATTGCAAGAACGGCATGTGGTCAACGTCGGCAGTACCGAAGATACTCTTTTGTGGCAGGATCAGTTGGAAGATGTCGCCGCCCACGTTGTTGCGCAAGGTAACACCCAAACGCCATGAGTAACGGCAAGCCGCACGACCGGGGCCACCTGCACCTTTGATAGCTTGCGGGCAGTCCTTGCAGGTAGATGCTTGCGGGCCTTCAACATCCGCATCGGGGCGCTCACCATCGCTCGACCAGCAATCAGGGATTGAAGTCTCTTCGGCGTTGTACTCAGATGCGTAATACGACTTCTGCACAGTCTTGCTACCACTGACGATCACAACGTCCATGTGTGGCTCAACGTTCTTGGCAATCTCCTTGCCGCCATCGACCAGACGGAAGACACGCCCGCGCAGTGTGATGCGCTTGACGCTACCACCGGATGAGGTGAAGGTTTTTGTAAAGTCATCCAGCGCCACGTTCTGCAAGTGGGCGGGAAGGTTCTCACGGTATGTAGTTACGTTGCTCAATTTTCTCTCCTTAGATTGATGCTGGTTTGCGTTTGACAGTGACAGCGTAACGGCTGTCGACGTTGAGACCCTCGGGGTACTCGTCTGGATGTTCGTCCAGAAAATCTTTCATGTTGGTATCGTGAATGCGTTTGTGCAGTAAACCAAACGCTTTGTGCTTGTCTACCAAACGGTACACTGCTTCCCAGTTGGTTGGGTTGTAGCGTTTCATCACTCGTTTAATGATGATGGTTCTTGCAGTTGACATGCTTGTGGTGTTATCAGCAAGCATGATCTGGACAAGTTTGTGCTCAATTTCAGCAAGCTGTTCGGCAAAGACTTTGTCTTCACCTTCAAACTTTTCCTTAAGTACTTCTCGCTCCGTTCGGATTCTGATGTACTCCGTAGACAGGTCGTCTACTGTTTCAGAGGTGGCTGCGCTCTCTTCCATGAAGTTCCTTTAGTTGTTGTGAGAGTTATTATATGGCTTGTACTAGACTTTGTCAAGTATCTGCCAATTCTTTTTTGTAAAGATCAACCACTTTTTCGTGGTTTGTTATGTTGCTCTGCAACATGGCGTACAGCTTACGCTCGATGGGGCTTCCTTCGATGTGCACTATGGTCATGTTATTGCGCTGGCCCGGCCTGTTGATGCGGGCGTTGGCTTGCAGATACGTCTCTGTGGACGTAACCGGAGCGTACCAGATGACAACATTGGCAGCGGTCAGGGTTACCCCGTGTGCTGCTGCTTGGGGTTGTATCACCAGTACTTTTGGGTCTTTTGTTTCTTGAAAGTTTTTAAATATCCTTGTGCGTGCGTAAACAGGCACATCTCCATTGATGACTTCACAAGTAATACCTTCTTTAACAAGGTATTCACTGAGCATTGATATCGTGTGTTTGAACGGTACGAAGATCAATACTTTATGGCTGGCCTCGTCAATCACTTCTTTGATGACGTTCAAACGATTAGACACATCAAACTCTATTACCGCTCCAGTGTCTGTGTACACCGAGCCGCAAGAAATCTGAAGCAACTTATTCATCTTTGCCGCCGCATTGACCGAACTGACCTCCTCGCCCGCCGCCTCAATAAGCAGTTGGTCTTTGAGCATCTTGTAGTACTTGGACTGCGATGGAGTAAGCGCCGCAAACCTACTGATGTGCATCACTTCTGGTAGATCAAGGCATTCCTCCTTGGTAAACCGAATCGCTGGCTGGAGCATATCAAACACAATCTGCTCTGCGTTGGGGCGTGGTATCCAGCGATACATACTTAATTGCTGCATGACAGACTCGCGGTAGTCGCCAAAGAAACGCGGTGCTTTATTAGGCGCACACAGACGGCCCAGTCCATACGCATCAAGCGGAGACTGCGAAGCAGGTGTTCCGGTCAGCAGCCACAACCGTGTGCTTGGCGTGAGCATCCTATTCATCAGCTTCCAGCGTTTGGTTTGGACGTTCTTGTAGGCGTTGGCCTCATCAATGACGATCAAATCAAATCTGCCGTAGTTCAGCAACTCGTCCGCGATTGTGGCCAGACCGTCGTAGTTGATGATTACGAATTGAGCAGTGCCTGTGACAATCTTCGCCCGCTTCTTGGGGTCTCCGTATGCTACGTCTACAGACCGGTGCACCGCAAACTTAAACAGGTCAGCTTGCCATGCGGACTGCATGATGGACAACGGGCACACAACCAAGACGCGCTTGACTATGCCCGCATTCATGAGCTGATCAGCAGCCCATATTACTGATGCAGTCTTTCCAGTACCTTGCTCGTTAAAGCAGAACGCCCGAGGGTTGGCCACAAGAAATGATGACGTTACTTTTTGATGATCAAAAGGCTCAAACCCCATAGGGCGCGGCCATGTGTAAGTCTGCATGGGTTACTTCATTGATGAGTCGGGGTTACGTTTAAAGGATCGGTTTTTGCTGGGGGATTCAAGTTTGACCCCATCTTTGTTTGATCCACCTTTAGATAAAGCCTTGACGTGTGCAACATCTTTTCCACCCCGATCAACGCCTTTGGCATCAAGTTTTCGTCTGGCTCGTTGGCGTTCCATTCGGTCAGGCAACTCACTCCTGTCTTTTTGTTGTTCATATTCTTTCTTGTATGGTCTGGGTTTGTTTACGTACGGCATCTTGATTCTCCTTGTAAATGTTTATCATAGCCATTCTTTGATTTTTTAGCATTCCTCTTAGCCACTTTGTGCCGCCAAGCTTTTTCCATTCTTGATACTCCCATTCTGTTAAACGAATGCCTACTGCTCTACCTGATCGCGTCAGTTCACTCTTGGGTCTTGGCATGGGTGTTGTGCTCCTGCTGATCTGGTTGTAAAAATTAAATGGCAGCGCGTACACCTGTACAGCGTTCCTTCTGCGATGACAGTCCTGCGCTCGCCACGCTCACCACGTAGCTTGCCAAAGAATGTTCTGATTGCTTCAAGCATTAAACTTCTCCTTGGCTTTGATTAAAACTTCTTGTTGGAACTCCAACTGCCTTTTTGCCGATGTCCAAAAATCAAGCAGGGCGTAATGGTTCACAAGCCAAGCAAAGTGACGTAGCTCAGGTGTCAACTCTATCTTTGCTTCTTTGGCAATTTCTTCAAACGATTTCATGTGTTCTTCTCCTTGAGTTTGGCTTCAATGTATCGGGCAAACTCTACCCATTTACTCCCGTAAACATTGTTTGAGTCAAACGAGTCTAAGATTTCCTCCGCCGTTAGCCCCACCCATGTGCGCTGTGCCATTGCGTTGACTGCTTTGTCCACACTAGATTGCGCTTGCTTTTGCATTCCGTCAATAACTCCGCGCTCGTAATCGTCTTTAATGATTGGTATTTTTTTCTCCTTCGGTGGTAATAAATCAGCGTGTTCTTCAAAGCGGTTTCCAAAAACAAATGCAGTCCAATTTAACTCTCTTAGGCCATCATCAATTAGTCGCGTATATCTTTGCAACTTAGGAAAGATGTCGTTGGGGTCTTCAAGGTGTGAGTCAGGTATTTGGCTTCTTTTCCAAGTTGATTTGACTAATTCAATTCCTTCATCTGTTTCCCATCTACTTCGAGAAATACCCTCAACCATTACCATCGTTACCCACTTTTGCCTTTGACCTTCAAGTATTTTGTGTAGGGCAACAACTTCTTTCTCGGCTTTTAACCACCGGATGATGATGCAGTCCTCACACTTGCAACGCCAATCATGGTCGTTTACAGGTACGGGAGAACCCGCCCATAGCGTTTCCTTATCAATCATGTGTTCTTCTCCCTGATGTCCAACACCATGTGACCCTCGTCACCGTAGTAGTAACCGATAACTTCCCACTCTTTGTTGCCACCAAAGATTTTTATCGTCTTTTGCATAGCTTCTGCTATTTGATACACAGGTTGGTTAGGCGTACTGTCGCCCTCAAAAATAACAAATTCAATTGGTGTCATGTGTTCTTCTCCTTGAGCTGTTGGTGTACTTCATTGTGAACATCAACGTACGTCCGTGCCCATTCTTGAGGAGATACGCCCGCCTTACGCCCAGCTTCACTCACTGCGATCATTGCCGCAAAAAACTTGTATCGCTCTTTTTCGGGCAATGCTTTGACCCATTCTTGGAATGTCATGTGTTCTTCTCCTGTCTTTGTTCGTAGCAATTCATTCCCATGAAGTCATCGGGGTGGAACAGCAGCTTGGGATTTGTGTGGCACGCCCCCTCCAACATGCCACTCTTCCTCGGTTCATGCTTTACACGGACAAGGTGCTTGCAGGTATTGCAGTTAGCCTCACTCTCGTCAAACAGGCGCTTGGACTTTTTAAAGAATGGCAGTGCAGTCGGGTGGCACACGTATGTACCGTTGACCTGTGGTACGCATGGCCCCAAGAAGATGGCCTCTTCACGCGACACCTTTAGTCCCGTGTACTGGCAGGTGTAAAGCCCGTCTGCATCCGGATCGTTAAGTATCGGCTTGCCGCTGGTGGGGTGGCGCTTCATGCTTCCCTCGCTTTCAGCATTGCGTCTGCTATTGCGTAAGCCTGTGTTGGTATCTCTGAAAATAAACCATCGTTGTCAATTAACGCTTGCATAGCCTTTGCCGCAAAGTAGTCACGCAAGGTCATGCCCTCGCTGTAACCGCTAGAGTACGGTGCTATCTGCGTCCAGTTGTTTGTTGGATATGCTGGTGGGTTGTTCATTTCTTCATCCCCCTGATATAGATTGCCAGCGAATCCACAGTGTCTTTGCCAAAGCCTTGCAGCTTCTCAATGTGCTGTGCCACTTCTTCGATGGCTGCGTTGCGGGTTTCAAATTCAGCCATGACCTTATGCGCAGCGCGAACCGCTGCGGCTTCAACGATTATTTTCATGTCTCTTTTAATTGATGCCAATTGCTCCTCAGCAAGCGCATCCCAGTCTTTCTCTTGCGTTGGTTTGTTGAACTCAGTCATGCTTGTCTCCTTTCTAAAATATGTGCAACGCTTTCATGGCTTGGGTAATGGTCAATCAACACTCGGCAACATCTGTCGCACAGACCATCGTAGTTGTGCAGCCCCTCATGTGTGTAGTGCCAACACCGTGGACACTTGACGTAGTCGGGGTCATTTGCCAACGACCGAACAACAACAGTTGGTTGTGGGGAACTTAACTGCTCATACTGCTCGTCAGTCATACCCCCTCCTTGAAAATCAATTCGACCAATCCTTCTGCAACTTTCTCGCTCAGTCCTTGCGCCACGACCTCGTATGGCTTGAGAGGTTCTTCCCATGCTTCGCCATATCGGTCTTTGTGCATCTGCACCATCGTTCCCCATGTGCGTTCCCGCATAGCAAAGGCCTCTGTTGGCGTGTTTTTTCTTACATAGACCAAATACCTTTCAGTCATCACGCCCTCCGTTCTGCATCCAGAATATCGCCCATGAAAAGACTGCACCGATGACAATAACCATCAGTGCGCCAAAGCCCATCAATATCACCGTCACCAGTACGTCCCACATATCAGAGCTTTCCTATTTCACGGTTGAGATACCAAATAGCTTTCTCAAGGTCTTGCTTCTTGTCACCCTTGTGTTCAGCACGGCTGATGTACTTCACAGCGTTACCCATGTTGTAGTTGAGTTCCTTGGCCTCAATGAAGTCAATCGTTTCAATGCCACCCACCTTGTAATGGTAGGGGTGATTCACTGGATCAGGCGCTGGCCCAGTCGCTAACTTAGAAGCCAACGCGTCTTTAGCATCTTCACTCAACGCGTTGGTGTTTATCCAACTATAGATATACCCATCCCCGTTTTCTGGCGTGGTTAAAGGCGGCGGCGTTTTTTTCTGCTTCAACAGTATGGCTTTTTGTTTGGCGTACTCTTTTGCGTTGACACCCAATTTATTGGCTACCTCTACTTCTGCCGCAAGAAGCACAATATTTTTGGACATCTTTGTCTTTATCATGTACACGATCTGATACGTCGTATCAAACTTTTTCGCAACCTCTGTCACTGATACGCTTGGGTGCGCTGTAATGTAACGACGAATCTTCTCTGCTCTGCTTAATTTTTTTAACATCATTTCTCTCCTTGGTTGTGATCACAAGACGTGACTGGACACCAGCCACGACACGTAAAGTTGGGTTTCGGATTCCACATGTTGCTCTCTACGGAAGCCTGAAGTTGCCCAACATCTGATACCCAGCTACCCCACAGTTCATCTTGTGAGTCAGCCAAGTAAGCAGTCTTTATAAAGTCGTCAGCGAACAGGAACATCAAGCCCGCTTTGACCTTCTTTACTTCTGGGAAGTGTTTAAATATTGCAAGGGACACAATCTCAAGCTGCTTGAGTTCAGCAAACTTGCTCGACTTGCCCGTCTTGTAGTCCACAGTCAAGGCGGTATCCCCTTGCAGGATGATGAGGTCGGCCACGCCACGCCACCACACGTTCTTGTCGAAGAACCCGCACGGCTTCAACTCAGCAGTCAGGCCGAGTTTGTTCTCGCAAAGTTTCTCCCCGGGCATATCTTTCAACACCTTCAGCGCTGGCTCTATGTGACTGTATTTCTCAGGAATAGGACGACCCTTACCAACGTATTCTTCGGCTATCTTATGAATCTCGTTACCAAAAATAATAGCTTCGCCCAACGGCTCTTTGATATCCTTCGCCACTTTGAGGTGGTAATACTTCTTGGGGCACTGCTGGTACAACGCTAAGCTGCTGTACGACCAAGTAATAGGTTTTGTCATTTAGTTTCCTCTGTTAAAAATTCAAGCCAATCTTTGATGTGCATAAGTTCTTTCGATTCTTCTTTCTTCATGTAACGAGAAAACTGATTCCTGCTGTACCTAAACTGCTCTACTGAAGTGATGAAATCAAACTCCCGCAGTAGCATGTAAACCCACGAAGTAGTAATACCGTAACGCTTAGAAATTTCGTCAACTGATACGCCAGCTTTGCGCATGTTGCCAATCTCCATGAGGCGCTTTATCCTTCGCATGTGTGACTCTCTAGCAGTCGCCATAGTTCCTCGCCATTCCAGACTCGCAGTTAAGCGGCAGGTCTAAAGCCCAAGGGGGTGGTGTACGCATACATTCTTCGATGTAGGCCCGAGCTTCGTCTGCCTCGTCCTCTGGTACTACGCAAGCCACAGCGTCATGCACGGTCAGCACAACCCTGTAGCGTTTTTCAATCTGGATGATCTGTTCACCGATGACACAACGTGCAACGGCTTGGCACAAGTTCTCAGCAACCTTGCCCCCGTATATCTTGTTCAGCCCGCTACGTGTCTCGTAAACAAATTGACCCGCAGAATCCTTGAGAAGTCCGGGGTAGTTGAGAAACAGACCGTTGGGTAGTTGTATTCCTGTGAATGGAGAACTCTCCAGCAAACCCACAGCGTCCACTTGGGCTGGCTTGTTGGCCAACATAAACTGAAGAATCATATTCAGATGATTCCACCAATTTGCGATCCGTCGGTTCACAGCGCGGTACTGCTTGATGATGTACTGGCAGTCATCAAAGGCCAAGTTCTTACCCATGTTGCCCAACTGAGTTTGAAACTTAATCGCCCCCATGCCGTATCCCGCACCAAGCACAGTAGTCTTACCAATGAACCGCTGATCTGCGGTGATATCGTCCTCCGGTGTACTGTATATAGACGATGCCATGTGCTTGTACACATCAGCTTTCTGCCGGAACAACTCCAACAGATACGTCTCGCCCGCCAACCAAGCCAGCACCCTTGCTTCGATCTGCGATGAGTCACAGTCAATGATCACATGCCCACGAGGTGCAACGATGCACCGCTTGAGCTTGCCGCCCTCTGACCCACGACTTGGCAAGTTCTGTAAATTAATCTTGTCAGCCCCGCCCCACCGCCCAGTATGCGCGGCGTAGTATTTCAAAGGAATAGGTAGACGATTAAGCGAGCCACCAATGTGCCCCCTGCGTGAGATGTTGATAAACCGTTCTGTTCTTGTCTCCTCCAGCGTAGATTTCGCGCCAAGCCTAGCCGCAACAATAGCTTGCACAGCTTCGTTATGATGGCCAAGCAACGCCACAAAATGCTCATCGCTCTTCGCAAACGCATAGATAAACTTCTCTGGGTTTGCCGGACTGGGTTTCATGGGCGGTCGCACATACTGCCCCAACAATTCAGCGAACTTGGCTGAGCTGTTCAATATCTCTTTCGTTATCCCAGCATCAGTAAACAACTTGGCCTTGCGCTCACGCACTGCGCTCAGATGTTCTTCCAATTTCTGCGTATCCAACTCCAACAGTGGATCGCTAAACATCCTGATCGTGATGTCGATAAGCCGCTTCTCCCGCACGGGGAATGTTGCGTTGAGTTCGTTGTAAAGCTTGTACGTCAACTCCACATCGTTCTTGCAATACTCTCCGTATTTTGCCAACTGCTCCGCGCCAAAGTCCTCTAGGCGCAATCCCTTGGCATCTACCACTTCAGTGCCTTTGACACCCAATCCAAAGTGTTCAACCAGCTTGGCCAAACTACCGCCCACCTGTGTACCCAGTATTGCTCTAGCCATAGACAACGTATCAAGCCATGCCTTGGGCTTCTGCCCAAACACCCATGTCAGGATGGCCGCGTCAAACATAGAGTTGTGGGCTAGAGCGAAGTGATTCTCCCAATCGAAGCCCGCCAGCCACTCAGCGGTCTCCTCCATATCGCCCGTGAACCATTCAGCGGGGTTGTTGTTCACCTTGACCGATACCCCGATAACTTGGAAGCGTGAGTCACGTACATACTCCTCAGTCGTCACCTTGGTGAGGCTGTAGTCTGAGGCGTAGTAAGTTTCGAAGTCGATAGTGATCAAGAGTGATTCCTCACGGCCTGCGCATATTGAGACGCTTGACCCGCCCTGTTGTTCGCTACATTCGTGGCCGTATGCAAACCCATTGCCCCCACGCCCCAAGCCCCGTGCGAAACCGTCACCCCAGTTCCGCCAGCACTCACCATCATGTATCTCTGCGCGTCAAACATACTGTCGTCGCTTCTGTCACCCCTGTTCAACACAATATTCATAGCCGCATCTAAAGTCTCAGCGCGGTTAAGTTCCATTTGCGCTTTGTGGTGAGTGCGTTTGAGCATAAACCGTTCGTATCGCGTAAGGCTTGATTCGTCGGCCAAGTTACGCAACATTCTTAGGTGACTGGCATCAAACTCAACATCAAACTTTTCAAGCAAAGCTTTTAGTTGGTCGGGCAGTGGGGCGCGAAGTATCTTCTCGGTAAGTTTCATTTCTTTTCCTTTACAAGGTTTCTCAACAGATCACTTGTGTTATAGCTATCAACACCAATCAACACATCTTTCAACTCGTCCATGTTGTTTTCGTTTATCACAAGGGCTACGCCTCCAGCGTTGCGGATGCGTTGCAGTTCGCGGTCTTGTAAGGCGGTGGTCTTTCCCTTACCAGCTTTGCATTCGATGGCTAAGAAGTAACCATGCAAGCAGACTATGATGTCGGGAATGCCCGCACGGCCTAAGCCGTTGGCTGCGGGGAAAAAGTAGTATGCTCCATGCTCTTTGAGCATATCGACGCATTGGTTCTTTACTTTTCTTTCGGGGGTTACGGCCACACTTATCTCCTGTGAAGCCTCTAATATATGGGTAACTTTAGACTTTGTCAAGTCTTTTTAATAGGGGTATCTACTATACACCGAACATACCAACGCGGTGTTGGTTTGTTCAGGCAAAAAAAAGACCCGCACATAGGCGGGTCAAAGGGAGCAATCAAAGGTTACGTAAGAATCATGAAGTGTTTATCATTGTACCTGTAACCTACGTCACGCACAAGTTCGTCGTCTTGCATTAGCTGTAGCACTGCGATACGCTCTTGCCACGACTGGGGTAGACTTGCGTACTCAAGCGCCATGATGACATCATGCTCATCTCTGAAGATGTACTGCCCGTCCTTCTCAGCGATGACGGTTGTTTTATCGTTGCCGCGCAACATCTCAAAGTCAGTCGCTAGTTCGTACTCACCCATAGCTTGCGCATACGCATCAGACTTAAGGATCTCCCTCATGTGGTTGTTGATCTCATCGGGGATGGGTATGTCGCGGGCAACACAGTATGCCCACTTCTGTAGGTACACGCTGTCTTTGATAAGCCTCCTGTCTGCAATAGGTCTTCGCAAGGCTTGCGTACACTGAGTCACATTGGATGTGACTGTGTCAACGGCCTTCTTCAAGAACTCGCTGTGATCCATGCGGACGAACGACTTCTTCACCTTACGGGCGGCAATGTCCAGCTTCTCTGTTCTGGTTATGTTCTGCCCGCCACGGACAGTCGCGATGCGCCACGACTTGATCTCGTACAACGGCTTGTATGAATTACGTCTGTACCCACTGTCAACAGATATCTGCCCGAGCATCTCGCCTTCCTCTCGCACAAAGATAGTGCGCGTGTAGGTAAACCCATCCGGTGCTTTACCTGTGGAGTCATCATACTTGAAGCCTATCGCCATGCTCTGAGAATCCTTGTTGGTTGAGAAAGCCCACTTCGGATTGTTGAGCGCGAGCTTGTCCACCAGTACCTTGAGGAACGGGTCGATCAGCTTGTCTGCTGGTAGTCTTATGTTTGCAAAGTTACTCATGTGTTCACCATTGGAATTTGTTGAGGATATCGTCTACGCTGTGCTTCAACTCAGCGCGTGCGCTAGGTATCTTGCGTAGGTCTTCCGCGTCGATGCCATTGATTGCTTTCTCTAGCATACGTCGAGCTTCTTCAAGCGCTGGGTCTTTCATCACGTTGAGTACGGACAACAGACCACATAACTCTAGAGCGTTGTTGACCAGACTATCGCGAAAGATATTGCGTTTGCCATCTTCCTTGTCAGTCAGGGTCTCACTCATCCGTGCCAACATCTTGTGCAGTCTGTCCCACGGATCACGCATAGCCTCGATCATTTTGTTGTTGAACATCTTGTCGTACTGCTCAGCCAAGTCCTGACGTACACGTTCCTCGCATTGGATGCGGAAGTCACCCTTCTCTGGGACGGGGAGAAAGTTGAACTCAAACTTGAAGCGACGGGGCAAAGATGCGGCATCGGGAAACTCTGACGCATCGAAGTACTTACCGAGCTTGAACGCCTGCGCACTAACCAACGTCGGGTAAGCTAGTATGAAGTCATTGACTAGCGAGTTGAAGTTGGATTCCATAGTACCGAGCTGTTCACGATAGCTGAAGAAGTTCTCCATCGGGAGTAAGCCGATACCCTTCATCCACGGCAGGGTCTGCGTACCATTCCACGCACGACACTTAGCCGCGTACTTCTCTATCTTGTTGAGATGATCACTGCCCGCCATGAGGTACTTGTACACAGAGCTTGCGTCTTGGTCAGCTTCTTTGGCTGTGTTCAGGTCAGCAGTGGTTTCTTTGTCACGCTTACGCGCAGTCCACGTACTGATACGGAGTTCGACAAGCATAGCCATTGAGGCCAGCGAGATTGGGGGAGATTCAAAAGTTTGCATTTGGTTTCCAATATAGGTTGATTGACACGAACATACCAACGAAATGTTGGTTTGTTCAAAGTAACTCCGTGAATACATGGATGTACTCGGAGTTCTGCTTGGTTGGGATTTCGCCCTGCGCAAGCGGTTCCTTGACAAAGCACTCGTCAAAGTGCAGATGCAAGATGATTTCCTTGAGGTACTCAGTGGCAGATTTGCGATCAAGCCAAACAGACCACTCGCGGCCACCGGTGGTGTGTTTATACCCACGCTCGCCTTGCTGTTGCATGAGTACGTAGTACGCAGTCACCCAGTTCTCACTGAGTGGGCCTGTGACCCAGTCCATAAGCAACTCGCAGCCTTTCGTATGGAAGCCATGTTTTGCACCTTTGTATTGGCCTTTCCCGCCATGCGGTAAGTAATCGCGGTTACGGTTGATCTGCCATCGGTCAGGGGTGTTTGCTTCTGCGGGTCTCAAAGCCCAGTCAGCCGACCACTTCTCAAACCCTTTGATGGACATGAGACCAAGCTCTTTGTACAAAGCATCCATCGCGGCATCCATCTCGTCGACAGGATCTTTCGGGACGTTGTCGATCGACTGCACCAACTCCATCCATTCGAGGAACGGCTCGCAGTCTTTGAGATACTTCTTCTCCACGCCACGCTTCTTTCTGATCGCGTACTCCATCGGAATATCAAGCAGTTCTACAGAATGGGGTGTGTTCCTAAACTTAAAGCTCTTGTCTTGGGGTAACAGGAACCTCTGTTCTTTGACAATCAAGCACATGCGCCCTCTGTCCCAGTGAAAACCTACGCTACTGGGTACGTAGTTCTGAATGTTCCCGACCACGTACGGCGAGTGGTAATGCGGGGAGAACACTTCGAATGTGTCGTCCGATTTCCATACCACCAACGGCTTACCGTAGTAGATCAGTTGAACTGTGTCGTCGTCAGGCATAGCGATGCTCGCCATGTGGTGCTTCTTGCGCTCACCAAGTGGGACAGCGCCCTTCGCTTGCTTACTGCGAATAGGCGTAGTTGATTTGAATTTCTGTACCGCAGCCTCGAATGATTCAAGGCACGGCACGTTTGCTGTGTTGTATCCGCTGTATCCGTATCCCATCACATCTTCCTTTCAATAAAGAGGGAAATTAAGTGGCGAACCACCTGTCCGTTTGTAGGCTCAAAGCCCATCAGTCCTACCAGTTGTTCTCTTACGGTCTGCAAGAGATCAAAGGTTTCTTTGTTAAGGGCAACCGAGTACCCCGTTTTTGAATTGGTCATCGTTTCTTCTCCGCAAGAATCTTCATGTTGGTATCAATATCCAACTGCATAATCCCAGTCATTGGCGCAATGGTTGCCGCCTTCGGGTCAGGCTCGGCTATGACTGTGTTGCTTCTGTTTTCGTGCCCCTGACCAAGCCATGATGTAGTAATGCGTGACGCACCACACAAGACCCGCGAGATATCCATAGCCTCTTCCATGCTCAACAAAAACTTTTGATCCCCAATAAAAAGAATCACTTGATTTTCATCCATACTGTTTTCCTCCAAGAACTACAAACCAACCCAATAAGGGGCTATCGTTTTTACATTTCACTGCGTACGGGAAACCTTCTTCCAGTAAGTGCAGTAACAGATCGGGCATCAGAAACCTAGTGATCGGGTCTCCATCCAACTCACTTGATTCCTTCACCATCCAACGATGAAGTTTCTCCAGACCATCAGGGTTCTTCAAGTCAAGCGGAGTAACTCCAGCGTTGTGCATCGCGCCCATCACCTCAACATGGTGGCCGAAACCTTCCACGAATTCGACATCTGCGTCGACCCCTTGGATAAGTCTCATGCCCGCTGGGTTCAAGCGTACCTCCAACCATGTGCGGTCAATGTTCACTCCGACAGAGCGATGCCACTTCTCACATACGATCAGTGGGTCAGCATCAGTTAGTAATGACGAGCTTTTGTCCATTTGGAACCTCGTAGTTGTCGTTACCGATGATGCACCACAGAGTAGGTTGTGTGATCGCAGACCACTTACCCTTGTTGGTGTGCATGTAACCATCACTCAGCATGATGATCGCGTCGGGCTTCAACTGCTTCTCAAGAATCAGATCAACCACAACGTCAGGGTTCGTACCACCACCGCCTTTGGGATTGGTGCGGTGCACAATGTCTTTGGTAGAACCTGTAAAGATCTCATGCGCCTGTACCTCTGCGTCCCAGTACACGATGTCGATGCGGTCGATGCCAACTGACTTGACCAAGCCATTCATCTCGGAGAGAAAGTCCGTCAGCAACTGCCCTTCTACAGAACCGGATGTGTCCATACCCAGCAACAGATACTTCATGCGCTTGCCAAGGATGCTCGGCAGGATGATGTCTTGCCACAAGAAGTTCTTGTGCGCCCTGCGCCATGAGATAGAGTCCCTGTCCTTGATGTTGTTCCGGGTGAATCTTTTCAGCACCTCTCGCCAGTCAACCTTGGGGTTGAGAAGCTCGCCGATCTCGCGTGGTGTCTTGCCGCCAAACTTGCCCGCATAGATACCGCCTTGGCGTATGGCTTGCTCGATCTCTTGAGTGAGTTGCTTCTTCTCTTCCTCGGACATCTCTTGCGCACCGTCCCAGTCATGGGCATCGAAGCCTTCCTTGTCACCGAACTTACCAACACTTGGTTGGTTTGTTCCGTCCTTGGCGTTGCCTTTGCCTGACCCGTCGATAGGATTGCCGTTGCCTTCCTCGCCACCTTTACCACCCTTGCCACCCTTGCACTTCTTCATGAGAATGTCGAAGACTTGCTTGGTGTCCATGCCACGATAAGCAGGGTCGAGTAAACCATCAAGCTCACCTGTTTCTTTAGAACGGGGAAACGCGATGAATTCCTCATCGGGATCCATGTCTACCAACTGGATGTTGATCACGTAGTCGCACGCCGCGCCCGCTACCTTGTGGTTGATCTCTTTCAACGCTTTCCACGTTGTCAGGTGTCGATAGCACTTGTGCATGTTCTCGTGCATGACAAGAAACGCCAACTCTTTGTCGGTCAATGAGTCAGCGAATGCTCTGCCATACCCTGCGTCACGACCGTTCGTGTACGCTGTTACAGGTCGTTCATCTATCGTCGTAGACCCGACCATAAACAAGCCCGCGAAGAACGCAAACTTCTGGTTCCTCATCAAGCTCACATGTACCAACTCGATTCGTTTCTCGGCTGATAACTTACTCTTCACAATTACTGTACTCATGATTGTCCTCTCTGGAATTGTTCATAATCTGCCACAAGTTCGTCGCGCAGTTCTTTGTTTTCAAGCAGTGTGTGGATAAACACATCCGATTGGTGCTTGATCTGTTTGTACTTGAGCGCATAGCCCGTAGCTATGATCGCCCACGCAAACAATACGATTTCTGTGATTGATACTTCAATCATTTGGGTGTCCTCCTGTTTCTTTGACATCAAGAATCCACATCTCCAAGAGATGGGCTTCCTCGTTTAAGTCAAGCATGCGCAAGTGTTGAGCAAGCTGCATGCCGGTTTGATAGACCTTCTCGACGGTCTGTTCTCGGGTGGTCTCTGGTATCGTCATGGTCTCTCCCTAGTTGGGTTTATCGGTGTCAAGCTCGACCATGTGCAACGCTTGCATGTCGTACACGTTAGAAACGGTATCCATCAAATCATCCTTGTCTATATCAAACTCAATGGTCATGCCGCAGAGCATATTGACAAGTACGTTCCAGACCATAGCTTTAGTCAACTCCGAGGCATTGAATAGTGCCCCAATGGCTTTCTGCACCGCACGTATACGCGCTTCTTCAATGTCATCAGCTCGTCTAACTTTTTCAATACTCATTTTGCTCTCCTGATAAATTTACCTTCCAAGTCAAACTCGTAGGCAGGAAACTGCTGTTCCAACTGCTTGGCCATGCGAGTCATAGTTGCAGTGGCTTGCAATACCAGACCGCGAGCCTCGAGTATCTGGCCCGTTGTTGAATTTTTGCGGTAGCACAAATTGTGGACATGATCCTGCATACGCTTGTACGTTGCAACCATGCCACGCCATGCCAATTTTGATTCTTCCAATGTCATCATGATTTCTCTCCTGTTGTTGATGAACATTCCAACACCGTGTTGGTTTGTTCCTCGTTTACTACCACACTAATGATGCGAACGCCTTCAAAGATCTCGACAATCTCGTAGATCGCGCCCGCTCTGTCTAACGCATCGTAAAGTTCTGATGGTGTCATACCTCATCCTCCTTGATTTCAATCATGCGCAACACACCCTCGGGTGCGGTTGCAACCACTGCGTCATACTGATCCCATGCCTGACACCCATGACACTCGGCATCATGCGTGGGGCATCGCTCGCCCCAATAGAACAACATCGCTTCGTGTATTGCATTTCGTTCGTTCATTTTGTTTCCTTTATGGATGACCCCCAAAACCCCAATACCATTTCGTATTCGTCGGGATACGCGTTTCTCATGTCAACCATCAACCTGACAAAAGCGTAATCGTTCTGCACCTCTTTCCTAAAAATGACAAGGCACTCGATTACATACATCCATGCAACTATTGCGTCTGTGTTCATGTTTGTTTCTCCGTAGTCAAGATAGTTTCGGCCAACAGGATTTCATCATCCACCTCCTGTTTTACTCGTTCAACTGTTGCAAACAGATACCCCTGCCAAAAGGCATCGGAAAAGAAGTTAATCAGAAAGAGGGCCATCTCTCCGTCCTCTGACCCTTCCTTGATCTTGCCCTTGTGTTGCGAAAGAAATGCTTCCTTGCCCTCGGCCATGATTCGCTTGCGCACTTCGTTAATATCAGCCCGCTGTTCATCTGTGATTTCGATATCGTTCATGATCAACCTTTCAATCCGGCAAACATGTACTGGTTCTCACGCGCCCATGTAACGAACGAGGGGTGAGACATAACCCATGCTTTCTTAACAGGGATCTCGAGGATCTGGTTGATAAAGACAGCCTGTGTTTCTTTGGGCATACGCTTGAGGTAGCGCATCCATGTTGCGAACGTCTCGCGGGTAGAGACAGCCACGGCCTTGAACGCCAAGATGCATTGAGCCGCTGGGCTTGTCGGTATAGGAGTCGTATCAGGACTGGAGAGGATCGTTTCAGTCATGGGTAACTGATCGGACAGGGAGATGTACGCCTGCAAGTCCCGCGATGCGGGCCTACCGATCGTGCCGTCGAGTGCCGCGATCAACGAATTCTCTGATATGTTGCGACGTACATTGATCCAATGCGATGCCTTGTACGCAGTACGGGGACAGAAGAACGCTTCCTGCGATGAGTCAGTCGGCTGATAGATGTACGTATTCTCTTTCTGCCCGCCATCCAAGTACGAAGCCATGCAATGCGGGTATTCCTTAACCCACGCTTGCATCTCGGGCGCTACGCCGTTGTTGCCCGCCCAGACCAACCACTCAGCCGCAGTCGGTTTCATGTAGTTGATCCACGTCTCGCGGCTACGGGTATGAGCCTTGACATGGTCACCGACATTGTCCGAACCCAAGTTGCCCGTCGTGAAGACAAGGGTCTCGGGGTGCAACTCATAGTCGCCTTGTCTGCGCTCATGCAGTAGCGGGTGCAGGGTGTTGCGCACATAGTCATCAGTCTTTGTCCACTCGTCGATCATGATGACAAGGGGTTCGCCTGTGTGCAAACCATAACGCGCTGCGGGATAAAAATCCAAGGTACGAGTCGTATGGTTGGGGATTGGCATACCGGACTGGCCGACATCGGTGTTGGGGCCGTCGATGTAGATGCCCTTGAATCCGGTGCGCTTGATGATCTCTTTGTGCATGGCAGTCTTACCAACTCCGGGTTCTCCAGTAAGGTGCACTGCGTTCTCGCCCGCATTGAGGATGAGGTCGACGGTCTCTGTGAAGTTGAGCCGACGGACAAATGATATTTCTCTTGACATTTTGGTTTCCTTGATAAGAAAGATTTATAAGAACATACCAACAGGGGTGTTGGTTAGTTCGAGATTGGTGTGCGAAGCGCACACCCCTACCCTCGGGGGTTCTTCTGATTCGTATCCAACAGAACCTGCGGGGCAGCTTCGGGAGTTACGAGCATGTACGGCCCCTTGCCGTACGTCTGCACCACGCACCAAGATGCGCGATCAGCGACTGCGGCTTCTTGCCCGCAGTGTAGGCAGAGTCTGTAGCCGATGGCCCAGCGCTCTGCATGGACGTCATCCCCGCATAGGGTGCATGACTTCCAGTCGAAACGATCATCGACGTGGCTGCCGTGATCGTCATTCAATTCTGTAGAATATGTAGTCACAGGATGTTGTAGCCTTTGAGGTATCGCATCTGCTCGAGGTCTTGGGCAAACTCGACGATGGTCAAACCGTAGTGTTCGTCGTCATGGTCGAAGAACTCACGAGACCCGTCGAGATCCATGTCTGGATCGACGGTGTTGGTTGCAAGGTAGTGTGAGTGCTGTAAGGCATCCCACTTGGTGTCTGTTGTACGCATGAAGCATCTCCAATAAAGGACTGAAAGAACCCGAACAAACCAACAGGGTTGTTGGTATGTCCGGACGGGCATTTAGAAGCGGTGCTGTTGTCATCACTCACCAATCTATCTAAAGATATATTGTAACACAAATTAAGTCATTTGTCAATACCCAGTTCGTGTTTATAGACCCATAGTTCCCGTTATTCAGAATTCCGTTCCGACTTTACCTTGCGTTGCTGAGATATGTGAGCAATCATCTTGTCGATACCGAATTCGATGTCCTCCCACGATTCGAGCGGGGTGTCGTCCTTGGGTTCTGGT
>Ga0208974_1000102_pt1 | contig 38448 bp, 41 predicted proteins | sample GreLakmeER15MSRF_FD_187699 | JGI IMG/M metagenome (GOLD analysis project Ga0208974, IMG submission 187699) | Freshwater lentic microbial communities from great Laurentian Lakes, MI, USA - Great Lakes metaG ER15MSRF (SPAdes) | ecosystem: Environmental > Aquatic > Freshwater > Lake | place: Great... | reverse complement strand
TCCCAAACTAGTCCTGCAAGTTGACCATCTAAACTAAAAGGTTCTAATCCTTGTGACTCAATATATTTTTTAACTTTAGGCCACCTATCATTTTTATCCCATTGAGCAATACCAATATGTCCTAAATTACCTTTTGCATTTGGTCTAAATGAAGATTCTTGTTGTAAATTACCAGCAATACCAGCAGCTTGTTGTTTAGTTAACCCTTGTGAAATTAAATAAGATATAACTTTAGAAGATTCTCCACCTTTTGACATTTTATTAATATAACCACCATTTTTATATGACCCAAATGCATCAAAAATAAATCTAGGATTGTCATCTCCAAATCCTTGAGGATTAATCCCACTAACTTTATATCCTAATTTAGAAGGTAATACTAACTCTTCTTCATTTGCATATTGTGTACCCTTATACATATTTGGTCTAAGTGTGCTTTGACCAGCTGGTAAATTAATACGAGCTACTTTAGATGTGGGACTTCCACTTCCCCATACATCACCTTCTATATCTGAAGTTGTACTCCAGTTATGTTCTGGATAAATTATATCACCTTCTTGTAATTCATCATATTTTAACATGATAGGTTCTGGATTACCTTCTCTCATTGTTTTTATTGGTCTACTAAAATTAGATGTTCTTTTTACCTGAACAGGTCTATTTAATTTATTAGTAGTTATTACAGGTTCAAATTGATCAGATAAATATTCAGAAAATTGTCTGTTATCACCGGTCTGTAGATTTTTATTAAAATGACCAGAAAATTCTAATTGATAGGCATCACTTAAAAATTTATTTTGATTAGATAAATTATTTGTTAAACCTGCTGACTTAGCAAATTCATCATCAGCTAAAAAATTTTGATTTGTTGGAAGATCTCCTAAATCTTTATGAGCACCATAAAGTAAAACTTCTTCATCAGTACCTTTACCAAATTTTTTAATAAACTCAGGTTTGTATTTATTTAATAAATCTGCTGCTTCTTTTTTTGTTTGATTAAATATTTGTTTATCAGGAAATAAAGTTGCAAAGTTTTTATTTGCATCAGCATAATCTTTCATTTTATTAGCTAGCCTAAGCTCTTCAATATTTCTATAATCAGATAAAATATTTTTAGAAGTAGTTGGTGATGAAGATGAGAATCTTGTAAATTTACCTACACCTTCATTTGGTGCAAACTGTGGTTGTTGCCAATAAGTCATTGGAATATCTTTTGAATTCCATTCATGTGTAATTGGTATCTCATGACCAGTTACTGCATTTAACTGATCTTCAACATATTTATATGCAGGTGATGAAAATATTTCTTGATCCGGCATCCTAGGTATTGTACCTTTATGGTATGTTTGTATACCTTCTGGGAGTTGTGGAGGATATATTTTTTGTGATTTTACATGTTCAGGAATACCTTTAATAATATTTGTTCTTCTTGGATAAAGAAATCTATCTAAAGCTGTATTACTAGGTACTGTATATTCATTAGAATTTATCTTTGCTCCTTGTAATTTTTTTAATGCAATAACATCAGGATCTACAGAAACATCTTTTTTCCAAAATGGTATTTTATATTCGGTAAATTTTACATCGTTACCACTTAATAAACCGTGGGATTCATCAAAACCCAAACCTCTTAAATATTGATAAGATTCTTCAAGATCTTTAGTAGCCCAATCACCTTTTTTACCAACTTTTTGAGCTAATTGTTTAGTAGCTTCATCTTTTGTACTAAATCTTTTAGGATCAACAGCAACACCTTCTGATCTATATGCTCTCGTTGGATATATTAAATTGTCTACTTTAGTTGCTAGATTTTTACTACCTTTACTTAGTACTTTACCTATAACTTTACCTGTTGTACCAATAACTGGTAAAGCATCAATAACATCAGCAGCAACACCTAATGCATCTGTGTCAACGTCTACATAATTTTTATTATCTCCAAATAAATAACTACCTGCTGTCATAGCACCTTCAACAAGAGTTTCAGGAACTTGACTTATACCTGTAGTTAAATCACCTGCAAACTTTAAAGGATCATCTATTATTCTTTCTCCTGTTCTTATAGCAGAATTTATACCTGTAATCTCACCTATACCACTTAAAGCAGCTGATAACTGTTCTTTATTATAACGGTCTCTACCAGCAATCCATGTAGCTTCATCTACTGCTTTATTTTCAATTCCTTTTAATTTATTCTCTTTTTCTACTTGAGCTTCTCTATCTGCAAAACTAGATGTTGAAGGTTTTTTAACAACTGGTTTTTTAGCTACAACTGGTTTTGCTTTAGCTACTTCTTTTTTAATAGTAGCTAATTGATCTTTAGAAAGAGTAGGAGTTTTATACCCTTTACCAGGTTTAAATGGTCCACCTGGTTGCATCTCGGGTAATTCTTCTACTATATAACCACCTTTAGCATATTCTTGAATTTGATCTGTAGACAAATCAGCTATTATTCCACCTTCTTCAAAATTATATCTTAAATTTAATTTAGGTTGAAGCTTAATAGGATCTCTAACAAAACCATTTTCTCCTGGATATCCTGTGATAGCAGTACCAACTCCTAAGCCAAGATTTAAATTTTTAAAATCTTTAGAAATACCAGCTTCATATGCACCTTTAAAATATTGTCTATCATTAGCTGATATTGGTAATACACCTAAAGCATTTAAGTGTATTCCTGGTTTAGGAAAACCAAATCCTCCACCTCCAACAATATTTCCTTGATCACTATCTAAAAAACCATACTTATACATTTTAGGATTACCTCCTCGGAAACCACTTACATAAGCTGCAGGATTAACATTCTCCTCTGGATACCATGGTGGTTTTTGCACTATAGGAGCAATCTGTAAACACTCTCCTGTTACAGGATCTCTTTGAAATCCTTCTGGACAAGGTTGTCCACCTTCAGCAAAGTCATCTAGTTCTTCTACTATGTATCCTCCTCTTCTATATTCTTCTATTTCTTTATCTGTAAGATATTTATCTGTATATTCTCCAATAGGGTACTCAGTTATTGTGGTAGCTCCAGGAAAATAAACATTAGATTCATCAAATGGATTTAGTATATGTTCAATACCATTATCAGATACAGCTTTTATTTGATAAGGAGTTGGATTATATAAAGTATCTGTATTAAGTTTTACAGGTTTTCCTGCAAACCTAGAATCTAACATACCTTTACCCTTTACATCTAAGGGAATATCTTTAGGTTTAGAAGGAGCTTTTCTTTCATTCAACTTTTTTATTGCATCGGATAATATTTTTTTATTGTAACCCATTATCTAGGAGAGTATTGATTTTTAGTATTTAATATTTTAATAATCATATTTGTATTTCTAGAATTCTTCTTTACTAAAGATATAAAATTAATATAATGTCTGAATTTTTTTCTTTGTAATTGATTTTTATTATAATTTAAATTATTAGAATTTAAGTTTTTTATATAACCATTTGATTGTGTAATCCAAATAAACTCTTCTGAATAATTACCTAATAAAGTTGTAGTACCTGGTATCAAAGGTCCTGTTGGAGGATAATCTGATCCTTGCGGGAATTCCCCTCTATCTTTTGTTATATCCCAGAATTGATTAAATCTGTATTTATTTTCTTCTTTAGAAAATAATATATCTATAGAATTTGAATTTACTATTGGATATTTTAAACTAAGATTTATATCATTTTTAGGATACAAATTAAGATTAAGATAACCCGAAACTTGTTCTGTATTGTATATAACAGCATGATCAAAATTATAATCTAATATATGAAATTGATCAAAACATTGTTTCTGATCTCTTCTATAACACTCTAAAATATATTGAATACTTTTAAGTGTATTTATATTTTGACCGGTAGATACAGGTAATTCAATTTCAAAAGGATATTGAATACCATAAAAATTACAATAATCATTACAACTTTCGTTATGTTTCCAAATAGAACCACTTTTGGTTGTATGAAAATTTCCTTTTCCTGGCATATATAATTCTGGATGCCAATCATGAAAACTAATCCACATTTGATTTTTAGGATCATAACTTATTGTCCATGATGCATTTTCAAAAAATCTAGGATCTCCTAGTTTAAAACTCAACTCTCTTTCATCGTAATAAAATAAGTCTAATTCACTATATGTTATTTTACCAATATATTCAGATTTCAATTTATAATCTTTTTTAGAAAAAAACAGTATTGAATTATCATTATCATAACTAGCAGAACAACCAATACCAGCTACAGGATTATCTATATATGGAAATTCAGGAAAATCTTCTATTAATTTATAAGGTAAAAATTGTTCAAACCACCATTTCATTGATGCTTGAGATATTTCTTGAATACCCTCACCATAAGTAAATATTTTACCTTGATTTTGTGAAATAAAATATATACCTACAGGAGTTGATATCATAGATAATCTATCTTGAGATGATCCATATTCATATGTTCTACTTGCATTACTTGAAAGTTGTGGAGCCTGTGAAAATAATAACGCATTTCCTATAGTAATTGCTGTTCCTGAACCTAATTGTAATTGATCAACACCCTGATAATAAAGTGGTGAAGCATCTTTAAATGTAATTAAAATACCTGTTTTAGCAAATGCTGTTATACCATTAATTTTATTTTGAAAATTAACTCTATTATTAGGCAAGTATGTTAACCATCCATCAGATCTATTATCAATACTTTGTGGTAATGAATATTGAATTCTATTTGGGTAATAGACGTAACATAATTCTGATTGTTGAGGATTGTAATTTGCATTTTGTAAAACACCTTGTGTATAGTATTGATTAAAAACAAATCTAGAAGAACTCAATGAGTAATCATAATTATAAAAATTACCTCTTGTCAATATTTGAGGATTAGAACTAAATAAATCATTTAAGTTTGTATACTTAAATTTATCATAAAATTGTTCATAAGGAAATGTCCCTCTACCTCTAAAATCAACAAGAACTTGTGATTCAACAAAAAAATCTCTTATCCCACTTGCTGATGTATAAAAGTAAGATCTAGCTGGAAAAAAAAGACCTGGATAAAAACCAGTAATATTTAAATTAGCATTAAAATTAGTATTATCTAACTTAAAATAACTATTGGGTAATAAACCTGATCCTGTAGTAGTTCCTTGTATTGTGGCTATTATATTAGTTAAATTAAATTCTGTTGGATCCCATGGTTCACTGTTTACCCAAAATCTTGGAAATGGTATCATTGGATTTAAATAATAATTATACTCATATCCATCTGGTCTATCATACAACCAATCATAAAAAAACGGCATTATATTTTTTTCAGTAAATCTATTTACATAAGTATCACCACCAAAAAAAACATCTGTTAAAGAAATGGTATTAAAAACAAATTGATTATTTCCACATGCAGGATATTGTGTTGTTGCAACATTAGCATTTTCTAATCTTTGTTCACATGGTGTACAAACTATCTGTTGAATATTAGCTAATTGACCATATTGATTTTTAATAGAATATTTTAATCCAGCATAATAACTAGCAATATTACTTTTAAATGGAATTAATTTTCCTGTATCAGTATATGATAGACCTGTTCCAGGATTTTGATTTATAGCATTAGATAAAGTCATTAAACTATTATCACGACTATATAATGGATTATTTGGATCTGGAATAAAATTTGGACCTGCATTAAAACCTGTATTATACTCTAATCTTAATACAGGCATCTTAGGTCTTTTAGAATTATTAATTCTATATCTTACAGATAAACTAGTAGTTGAATTTATATATTCAGGAAATTCTTGGACTTCATCGTATACATAAATACCAGTTGCCATTACATATCTATATCTTGAAATATTTGGATTTATTAATTGATCATAATTACCATGACCTATTTGTTGTAATGCATATTGTTTAAAAGGAATTAAATTATAAACAAGTCTTGCTGTTTCTTGCATACCTTCAATAAAATAAAACAAAGCCTCACCAATTGTTCCACCAATACTAGCTGCAAGAAATGGTGGTAGAAGTTGACTTCCTGTAAATGTTTTTTCATATGTTTGAAGAGTATATGCTCCTCCTGCTTGTAAAGTATTTGCTGCGGTATTAAAAAATCCAGGTAATAAATTAGTACCTGCAAATGCATCCGTAAATGGTCCAAGTGTTCCAAAATAACTTGCTAGAGCCGCATCTAACCCAGTCGAAGCTGAGACACCTACAGTATTTTGAAAGATTGAATTTCCTATTGGAGGACTAGTAATAAAAGGTCCAGGGGCTGCTCCTGAAGAAATATAATCTTGACCAGGTATTAAACTACCACCAGGATAATTTATTTTTACTTCACCTAAAAGTTTTAATATAGCATTTATTAAACCTCCTAATAAAGCAATATATAATACATCAGTAGATAATAACTTAAATCTTGGATGACCCAATGGTTCAATAAACTGTTGTGTTGCTAAACCACGTAGTTGACCATATATTTTTACTTCTGTTGTAGATAGATACGGATTTTTAAAAGATGTATCTGGAGAATGAAAACTAAATAAATCTTGAATATAATTTTGATTTACTTTTTCAATATCAAATGGATTAGGTGTGGATTGTCCTACAGGTCTTTTATTTAATATATACGGATCATTATATCCATAGTTATAACTAGAAATACCATTAGCAACAGTAAATTGATTTTCAGGTGGTACAACACAATTAAATGGATAATTAGCATAAACACCTTGAATAGAATTACTTACAGGTTCTCCTTGAATCACATAGTCTCTAAAGTTATTTACCATTCCTTTAGCAATAATGCTTTTGTTTCCATGTCGAGAACCTCTTAATATTTCATAACCAACAATATTAGGAATATCATTTCCATCATTATCTTTTGGAAGTATTATATTTTTAAATCTAACTCCTAATAATCTTATATAAAAATTACCATCAACATTTTTTCTAAAATGTTTATCTACTGAATTATCAGGAAATCTATGATGCCTAATTGGTTTACCACATAAATCATTTACAAATGTATTTAAATCTGTATTAAAATTTTGTCCACCACTACCTGTCCAACAATGAGCACTAGAATTCCAAATTTCATATTGATTATCTGGATATAATAATGAAGACTCCCAATAACCCATATCTCCTTTAGCTACGATTTTTCCTTCATAACCATCATTTAAATCTATAGGTAATACACTTATTCCAGTACCAGTATTGATTGTTTCAAACAATAAATTATCTCCAGGCAATGTATTTAATGGATCATTATATGTTAGATTTTCATATACACCTGGAAAATATTCTAATGGAGGTCTTCCTGGAATATGATATGAAGCAGATTTATCTCCAGTATTATATACCCATCTAATAAAAAATGAATATACCTCATCTCTTAAATAACCTGCATTTTTTCCACCGTTTATATAATACATTTCCGGGTATTCAACAGAGACCCATTCAGATCTAATAAGATTAGCTAATGGTTGATAATTAAAATCAAATCTTGACCTTGGACCAATTTTTAATAAATATCTTCCAGCATCTACTAGTTGATCAGATGTTTCATAAACAGGATTTTGTCCAAATAATTCTTTTTCATCAATTTTTGGTAATGACTCAGATATTTGATCTATAGTTATTGTTTCTTGTCGTGTAGAAAAATATCCTATTTGTAATATGCTACCATTTTGATTATTAAATCTAGCTATTACTAATTCAAATTCTTCAAAATGCTCTGAATCAGCATCAACAAAAATATCTAATGAACCTCTTTCATTTATAGTATTAAATATTGGTTGAATATAACTTAATGAAAAATAATTAGTAACACGTTGCCTATTAATTACATAAGCAATTGCAACAGCATATGATCCATTTTCAATTACACCTTCTTGTGATCCTGCTCTAATATCTAAACAAGGAGTTTTAACTAAAGTTGCAAGTCTTATTGCATCACAATTTAGTGTATTAACTTGATCAGTTATTAAACAATCTGGATCTGGAGCACCAGGTACAGGTCTAACAGAAACTTCATTCCAAGCTACTCCTGGCCAAAATATTATATTACCAAATATATCAACATATTGATTATTACTATTCCAAAAGTAATCAGTTGGTGGCCAAGTTTTTGGATCTCCAATATTTAAGTATCTATCAGGATTTAACCCATCAGCCCAATATACTTGCCACTCACAAGTATCTCTTTCTCTAGCAGCACCTGATATAAGATTATATCTACTAAAACCTAAACAAGCATCTCTTACAATAGGTCTATATCTACATTCGTCTTCTTCAAATAAACCTATCTCTGATGTTATAACAACATCTGATGCATTGTACATAACAGAGTATATTAACCACTTACCTGAAAATAAATTTATACAACCTATAATATAAGGTTTTAAATTAGGCAGATCACTTCCTACACTACTACATAAAGCATTAGATGATTCATTAGATATAGTTCCAGCATCACCCTCTATTGTATTATTAACTGCATTGCGGGCATGTACCCACATACCATCTTGTAAAAAAGAAGCATCATAATCTTTATTTAATCCTTTTACAAAAGATTTAGTTTCGTCACTATTTGGAGATGATTGTTGTTTTGCCATAATTATAAAACTATTTTTTTAGGCTATCTATGAAAAGAATTATTTGGAGTATGTGATTTAAACATATCATAATATTTAGAGTACATTGCTTTTCTATTAGTTTCCCACATTTTTTCTAGTTCTCTAAAGTTTGGTGTATTTACAAGACTAAGTGCTTGATTTCTTGCAGCTCTTAATTTAGGAGTAACTAATTGTAATTTTGGTGCAACATCTTCACCATTCATATAAAGATTTTCAAGTATTCTTTCCTTTAATGCATATTCATAATATTCATTAAGAAGTTCATGATCTGGAACAAGTAAATTTCCATGTTCATCTTCTAAAGTACTTTGATAATTTACATATACTTTTCCTGTTTCAAATGTAGTATTAAGAAATCCATTTTCAATCCAACCTTCATTTCTTGTATTATGATAAAGATTTGGGCAATCACATTCAATGTTTTGAGATGCTTTCATTCTTAATGGAAGCAACGAACTAAAAATTCTTGTGCTACTTGAATTAATTATTTGAATTAATTCATATGCTTCATTTTTACAATTTAAAAATACACGTGGTTTAACAGATGTATCACCATAAGGATTATTTGTATCATGTGTTATACATATACCTTCTTTTCCATTAGAACAACATGGTTCATTTACGGGAGTACCACATGTATGAACTTGAGAAGGAAATTCTCTGTATGGAACTTCTTGAATATTAGTTCCACCAACATATCCATCATAACCTACATGCTCTCTATAATCTGTACAAATAAAAGCATAATTCCATGTGTAAAAATTATCAGGTAATTTTACTTTACTATGAGTAACATCTAATAATACTTCACTAGTTTGATTAATTCTTAAACCTAAATCATAATTTAACTTTCGTACTAATTTAATTAAAGTTTGAGGTTCAATCATATTCTCCAAAGCAAATGTATTCATATCAATGGACACATCTTCCAATAACTGGTCAAATGTTCTATATTTAAGTGTATAATTAAAATTCATTATCTTAATACATTTTGACTATCATCAGAACCATCTACAGGTACTTGAATAGACATGGTTAATTCTTTAATTATAAATTGCTCTATTTCAGAATAAAGATATTCAGGAATAGTAAATGATTGATTTTGAATAGGTAAACAAGATTCATCATCACAAGATGCAACATCATTTTCAAATATAGCTTCCATTCTAATTGCGTCCCAGTCAATATTAGGTGCATACAAATAGCCATTAAGATACCAAAAGTATGGTCTTTTGTTATACTTAAAAGTTGTTGATTTAGTTATAGATACCCAAGTACCTGGATCAGTTCTAAACATTTCTATACCCCCATCTATTGAAGACACTGTACGGATAATAGGACCAAACATACCATTTAATATACTTGGTAATTTTTCTTTTGATCTTTTAAAATAACAATTAGAGTAAACCCCAACACAACCTGCTTCTACTTTATCAACATCAATAAGTTCAATATATGGAAGAACTTTAAAAATAGAACTAATTTTCATTAATCTAAATTGATTGTCTTCTCTTTTAATAAGAGTTTTAGCATATTTAGTTAATAAAAAATATATATTTCTATCAGTAAGAAAAGGGTCTTCCTTAACAGCTTTTAAAGTATTTCTAACTCTTGATATGGCTTCTCCAATTGTTGTCATATATCAAATTCATTATAGTTTACTAAATTTTTTGCAGTTTGTTTTAAACTGATTTCTTTGTAAACTGCTTTACTATATATTTGTTTTAATTTTTTAGTTGGTTCTATTACTCTATACATATTCCAATTTTCAGGATATACTTTAGAAACACTTCTTTTAAATTCCCTACAAGCTACAAATCCCCAAAACTCTCTGTTCTTCATTTTATGTTTTGGAGCATTATTTGTAAAAAATATTTTTGCTAATTTACCATCACTTGCCCAATTTTTATTTGTTATTTTTAATCCATATTCTTTAGATTTTGCAAAATCAATATTTTTCTTTTTACTTTCTTGACATGTACCTATAAACAACCAACCAATTGATTCAGGTAGCTCTACACCATCTCTTGAATTTACAATTTTTTGATAAATAAATCTATTAAATTCTTTTATCATTTTTTTAAGTTTTGCATCCATTATATTTTTATACTGTGGATGTTTTATTTTAAATTCTTTAAAAAACTGTTTATTCAAAATACTATGCACTTCAGGTCTAAATCTTGGTGCTTTTAAATCGGGTTGTTTAAATTCCTTCATATTAATATACTAAAAATAATTGACATTAACAAATGTAACTAAAAAACAAAACCCCCACAAGTGTGAGGGTAATGCTTTGTTGCCACAGAAACCAACAACTGTAACTTCTTTTTAGCCTATTGCTAATACTCTTACTGTACCAGTAAATCCATCATTTTCTTCTATACTGTATGTACCAACACCACTATAAATAATATCAAATCTACCTGTAACATCACCTTGAGTAGCTGTATTAATTATAGTTAAAGATACAAACTGTTGACCTAAAGTATGTGTTAAATTGTATGGCGTGGCTAAAGCTATAACTTGAGCAGTAACACTAGAACTATCTCTATTTATAGGAGATGTTATGGTTAAAGTTGTACCTGTAGTATTTGTACTAATACCATTAGAACCTGTTATTGTTAACGCATCTATAGGACTTGTTGCAGCTATAGCACCACCCGTATCAGCCTCAAGAGTTAACCATAAATTTTGATCAACATTAGGAGCAGAGTTAGTGATTCTTATTGCATCTGTACCAGGTACAGTACTTGCATTAAGAGTAATACCTGTTCCTGCTACAAAGTTTAATGTATCTCCAGGAGCTTCAGCAATTTGAATATTTGTAGGATCATTAGCAGGTCCCCATACAAATCCTGAATCAGGATTAATTTGAGCTCTGTCAAAATCATTAGGAGGAATTACAGTTCCTGGTATAACTGATGCACCAGTTACATGACCAAAAGTATCAAATGTAAAAAAGATATCTTGGATGAAACTATTACCTGAATTGTCACTACTTAAATTAGCAACAGAAGAAGTATCTTCATGAGATACAGTAACAGCACTTGTAATAGGATTAACAGCTACATCAATACCAGGTCCAGCAAAAAATGATGATGCAATAGTTTGTGCAATAATAATATCAAAGTAAGCCTGTAGTGCAGGAATATCAACTGATACTGTATATGTTGTTACATTACCTACGGTTGCTGGTACAACGTCAATATAAGTAGAACCTACAACCGTGGTTACAGGACCTACTGTATTACAGATATAGTTTACTAATTTAGTAATTACTGTATCTAGATAGTCATATCTACTAATTACTGTAGTTGTATTACAAGTTATATCAGTACCTGTATATACAATACAAGCTGCATTAAATACTTCTGAACATGCTGGTGGACAAGGTGCAGTTACAGTGTAACTGTTTGTACAGCCGCAGTTTTGATTACATGTGTGAGTTGCCATTTTATTTTTATTTAATTAATTTATATATATATTTAAACTTATGCTTAAGGACAATTATAAGATTTTATATCAGTAGTACAAGGATCAATGTAAGCCATTAAACCATCAAGATTATAGGCAACACCACCTAGACTATTTATATCATTACCATTAAATGAAAATCTATATTTGTATATTAAAGGTGTTGTTGGTGCAGATCTAGCAATTGTCCATGTACCGGATTGTGTATGATCTATATCTACTGTCTGAATACCAGATCCAGATGAAGAATGAACTGTTGTAGCAAGTGCTTGAAAGTTTGGAACAAACTCATTTAATACAACATGGGAAATAATATAGTTTAAATGTGATGTATGATAAGAATAATTACTTTGATATGCAGATACATTTGTTTCTTCTGCATCTCTGATAATAGTTATAGCCAACTTTCCGTCTTTGGTTATAATTAATGTACCAACAGTATTTAACGCTGTTGATATTAAATCAGTAGGAGCTGCCGAATTTTCAATAAGTATACCTCTTGTACCTAATGTAAATTGTTTTGTATAAGCATTATCAAAATAAAAACCTCCTGATGCTGTTGAAGCAACAACTGAACTTGGAATCACACTAGTATTTGCATTAAAATAAATAGCTCCATCAACATTAAGATAAACAGAACCTACTCCAGTTGTAGATGGAGCAACACTTGTTTGAGTAATGTATGTATTACCACCAGCACTGTTATTAAATTCAAGAGGTGAACCTCCTGGAACAGCTTCTAATGGAATAACAGCAGTACCTCTAAAATGTACAACATTACCTATTCTTCTACATTGAGGTCTACCTACACCTGCTGCATAAAATTCAAAACCATTTAAATCTACCCAACCTGTATCTTGTATGTTAGCCGTTAGTATACCTCCTGTATAATTTAAATCAATTGTATTTGTGTCTTGAACACTTACTGATGCATTATAAACATCACATAGTGCAATCCAAATATTATTAATTGCATCAGCTACTGTATTATATGATCCTGCGTCTACCCAATTTGGATTAGTTGAAAAAGGTGTACCTGTAGTAAGTTGCAAATCAGTATCTAGAATACAAATTGATTGAACAGCATTACTCAATTCAGATGTTGTTCCTGTAGTAGCATAGAAGTCACACCAAACATTATTTATAAATTCTTGTAAAATAATATTTATAAACTGTGCTCCAGTTAATGTACCAATTTGGCAAGCTAATGTAAATGAAGGAATAACAAATGATGGTGGTGTAGCTTCTTCTAATATGGTAACTCTAATATTTAGATTATCTATTTGGTCTTGTAAATCTCCAATTACATCAATTATACTACAAATTTTATTTGCAAGAAGCTGAACATAATCAAGTAGTTGCATTGTAGCCGGTAAATTAGAATCTTGTTCTCTTAAACATGATGCAACAGTTACTACACAATCAGGACATGCTCCTTCTGATTTTGTATCATCTATTGGAAGATTGTTTAACTCACAAATTTTATCAATAAGCAATTGAATAAGAGCTTGAAAATCTTTTGGTCCACAACTTGTTACACCAAGACATGTAAGATCATAGTTATCTACATTAGTTTGATCTAAAAGAGTACATAATTCTTCAGCCATTTTGGCCATTACATCAGATATAGTATCACCTGTACATAAGTTAATACAATTTAATGTAGGACCTTGCCATATCACACAATTAGATGATACAGGAGAACAAGGTCTATTATCTAAATTTAAAGGTTTCATACTTTTATCTTATTATAATATACAAATTATTTTTTACAATTGCAAGTAGAATATGTATTTCCAGAATTACAAGAACATGAACAACTTGGACAATTATAGTTTGGATCTTTTAAAGCTTGTAAGTCTATTAGTTCTTTTTGTATTAACCATCTATCATCTTCATCAGGACAACAGTTAGTAATACCATATCTTTTTTCAAGAACTATCTTATATATAATATCTGCAAAATTGCATGTAATTTCATCATATTTTGCAGGTGTGCATATAGGTGTATTATATCCTGGTCTTACAGTTCTATTGTTTTTAAAAACTGGTGGTGGACAAACTCCATGCTGACAATTACCAAAGTATTGAATATGATCAGTACAAACAAAATCTGATGGAACAGGTGGTTGGATACTACAAAGCGTAGATGAATAAATAATAGGCTTAATTAAAACGCTAATAAAAACTCCAACAGGACATTCTGGAGTGTTACATAGTGAAGCTACAGGAACTTCACTTGGTGCAATATATAAATCCCAACATTGAGTTACTATATTAAAGTTTATTTCATAGGTACTATACGCCATAAGAAATGATGTATAAACAGGATTCTCATTAATATCGTAAGAAGTTATATAAAATGGTGCAACACTTTCACCATCAATACTAAGACTAATACAATCACAGTCAATTGGTGGAGTATTTACTACAGACCATTGTAAAAGACATATTCTATCACTAGTTTGACCAGACTCAAGTATTATTTGAAAACTGTTATATTCACAATCTAAATAAGCATATGTTTTTGTTTCTGTAGAATAATTAGTAATTGTGCTACATTGACATGGTAAATCAATACAATCATTACAACTTTCATATTCTTCTACAACAATAACATTTTCTACATTTTCTAAATCAGTATAGTCTACTAAAATTGCAACACTAAAACATAAATCACAATTTTTTATTTTTATAACTGATCCTATCTGTTCTGATAAATCTGTAGTAGAATAAATAATATTCAATGGATCAAGACAATCTGTAAGTTTATAAACAACAGATGCACAAACAGAACATGTTTTAAATGATGCATCTACTGTAATAAGTGTAGTTGAGGGTGGTACATAATCTATTTCCGTAATTGTCCAACATCCACAATCATCTCTAATTACAAGTCCAAGATATGCTGATAAATCTTGAGTAGTATATTGTACTTCATATATCTTCTCACAATTTTGAAGTTTATAAGCTACATATGGTACACAACTAGGGCAATCTTCAAATTCTTGAATAACAGTAACATCTACTGGACATTCACATGGACCTGCACATTTTTCTGTCTGAATATTTATCCAAGGATCACGCACGCTTTGATTAATAACCCAACCTGTTAAAGTACCATCACTTATTGCTTCTGGACAATCACTGTCTACTGTACTTTCAGCATAAGTAAAACCAGGAACAGCACAACAGTCATCAATTGTAATTGTCCAATTACTAAGTGGATTTATAGCATTATTCCAAATAAAGAAATCATCAGTACCAATTGTAAATTTCCAAGTGTCCCATCCATTATAAGTTCCAATATTAAGTGCAGTATATTCATTTACTCCTAATCTATCTTCTATAGTTACAGTAATACAATCACAATTAACTACTGGACTTTCTCCTATTTCCCAACATCCTTCATATCCTAGTAATGTAACTACAGAGCCTGTATTAAAATATTGATAAAGTAATTGTGATGTAGAATATATAACTTCTTCAGTAGAACAATTAGTAAGTGTATAACATACTGTAGGACACATACCATCTTCACAAAGTTCTCCTTCAATTATTTGAAATTCACCAGGTTTACCTTGATAGATTGGGTAAACAGTTGAACAGAATTTAGTTATAGTAGGATCCTTAATTACTTCATTATCACAATTTACATATAATAATTTACTTAAAGTTCCTTCAACTTCATAACATAAACAAGGACAAGGATCGGCTAGGTCATCAATTTCAACAGATATAACTGCATTTTTACATTCACCATCATTTTCATATACAAAGAATGTTCCTGTGTAACCTACTAATGTTACATATTGACCTACATAAGTTGATAAATTTTGCCAAGTATTAATAAAACCACCATCACAATTAACTAAAGTATAACACTGTGGATCTGGACATTCAGGACATTCAGGGACTTTATAATCATCACACGCATCTTCAAGATCATTTGATAGTATCACATATGAAGATGCAAGAGGTTGTGGAGGTAAAATTGCTTGTTCTTCAGGTGTACTATTTTCTTGTGTTACAACATAACACAAATTTTGAAAACCATTTACTAAAGATCCTGTATATCTAATTATTAATTGTGTAAGTCCAATTGGTAATTGTCCTAAAGTTTCTACTTGTGGTACACTATCACAACAGCTTGTAAAAACTAATTTAGTTAATGATAAAGCATCACAGTTTACACATGCTAAACACCCGCCTTCAAATAAACTAAAGTCTGCATAGTTAATAGCAGATATTATAGGATATGAAACATTAGTATTTCCAGGATAAACTATAGTATAACAATTACCTGCTACAAATGTCATTCCTGCAAGAGTAAAACCAGCACCTGTATATTCATACACACCATCTACAAATGTTATGTAATCCAATCCTTCTATATTAAAAAGTCCTCTATCTGATGTATTACAACAGTTAACTATTTCAACATAAGGGCTTGTAAATCCTGTTCCTGGAATTGACATTTACTTTATAAATTTATTTAAATTTCTATATTTTTCTTTTCTTAAACTAGTTAACTCAGGAACATTTACTGTTGTTGCTGATTTATTATTTACTGTTGCTTCATAACTAGTTAAACAATTACTGCATACTTCTCTACCATTGCTTGCTTTTCTTTTTTGACATCCACATGATAATTTTTTTTTACAGTTTGGACATGTACTCATTTTAGTTGGTTTTGTGGTTTAACAATTTTTACATTCAAATTTATTTAAAAGTTTAACAGCATAATTAAATAATGTCATACCTTGTTGATTTTCATGACATGTTTCTACTTTTGCTTTTGCTGCATCTAAATACATTTTAATTAAATGAAGATCTCTCAGCTTCTGTTTAATTTGTGCTGGAGGATCACAATCTGAGATACTCAAAGTACAAAGTATTTTTTCGTATCTATTTAGAGCACAAGTTATTCTTAGATGATTATAACTTACAAATACTTGACACTCTGGATCTACAATATATTTAATACCATAAATACCATCTGGTAAATTAACATAAGAGGTACCACAATTTTCTGTTTGTAATCCTAAATCACATGCTGTAAGTGTAGGAGTAGAATTAGGTACAAAAGATAATTCTGCAGTATATGTAAATCCCGGAATAACTATTTCTAATCGTGGATTATGTAACCCTACTAATGGTGAATATACACTTGTATCAAATATCTTAAGTACACAAGGATTTGATACTGTAGGAATTTCTAAACTTAAGACATGATTTGCCATAATATTATAATAAAAAAGGAGAGGAAGAGGTTATACTCTCACTCTCCTTTTATGAGTTTATAAAACTTTAATTAAAGACCAGCTGGTACTGGAACTTCATCACCTGGGAAAGGTACAAGTGGAGATTCACAATTGCTACCAGTAACAGTTGGTTTTGCAGTACATGTAGTACAAGCATCTAACCAATCATTTATAGCATTCCATACACCAGTTGGACTAATAATGTCACCTTGATTAACAATAATCTCTACTAAGTATTGATCATTATCAAATGTACCAGATGGATTGTAGAAACGTGGTACATTATGTAGTATATAGATTCTATCATAAAGTGAATTTCTATTAATGAAACCCTTACATCCTACAATTGCATCACCTTGAGTAATCTCACGGATCCTGAAGTCAGTTGCAAAGAAGTTTTGTCTGTAAGATTCTGACAAGATGAAATCTCTTGCTACAGTTTCTCCAAGTCCATTAGCTTGTAAACCAGGACATTCTACACCTACACAAAGTGTTTGGAACTCACATGGAGAACCTGTATAGTCTACTTCAGAAGCATATACTCTTACTGGCTCTAAACCATAATAATCAGAAACTTGGAATGTACAGTCACCAAACTTAGTATCTTCATAAGCACCAGTTAAAGTAAATCCAGCACACATATCTGCTGTATATGCTTCTTCTGACCATGCAGAATAATTTTCATATGTTACATTTAGTGGGGGTACTGGTAATGTACCTAAGTCAACATTATCTGGATAATAGTATCTCCAAGTAGCACCATTGTCATCAGAATATGTTACAATTGGATATACAAATGGATTGATGATTGGAGATTCTAAAATTTGATTAGCCCAAGCAAAATATACTTTACGTGGATCAACTGGTACCGGTGCAATAGCAGGATCATCTGGAGAATCCGGACAACATCCCGTATATGCTTCAAGAGTTAAGTAAGCATTGTGATCTAATAACCTTAATGCTGGAGCACCTTTAACATCTAAACGTAAATAGTAAGTTTCACCACATAAAAATTCTTTACAACAAGTACCACCAGTTTCTCCTGGATTAGAACTTGAAGGTGGATTAGCAACATTCCAAGGAGTGTATCCAACATTAGTTACATATTTAGAAGGAGCATTAGCTTCAACATACCAATACTTACTCACATACTGAGGTTTGATAGTTTTAGTTTTGTTAGACTCTTGATATCCTCCATGAAATTTACCAACTTTATCATTTGGATAAATTGAACCTGATGCAACAATAACTGCACAACATGGATCAGTTTCAGCATCTGGTGAAACTTCAAAAGTATCTGGGTTAATAAATGTGATTTGAGCTGCTCCCAACTGATTATAAGTAAAAGCTCCTGGTGCAGTTGGAGTACCTAACTGAACACCATCTAAATCAGAAATTCCTCCTGTTCCCAAAAGGACCTTTCTATAGGCATGATTAAAATAAGACATTGTTTTTTGTTTTTAGTTAATAAATAAATATACTATAATATAGTAAAAAGTTTTTTAATATCCAAATATTTTAATTAATTATTTCTTTCAGCACCTTCTGTACCTCTAGAGAATTGATTACCAGATTCTATATCTCCTGCTAAAATACTTACTGCTTCATCAATTATTAGTTCTATAATATCATCTTTAAATTCACATTGTACATCTGTAGTAGAAGTGATTCCTGTATAAGGATCTGAGCATCCGGTAATTTGTATTTTAATAGGTTGTCTATAATATACTAATTGTGCAGACTCTATATCAAAATCTCCATTAGTATATAAATTAACATCACCCCCTTTTAAAGTAGCAAAAGTTTCAGCCCATTCAAAACTAGGTTGTTTTCCTTTATCTCTAAGTAATTCTCTAAGATTTCCTTCTTCAGCAAGATATACCATCATTGATCTTTTATCACAACATCCTTTTTTTGAAAAAATATCTACACGTTTCCACTGTAAATATTCTTCAGGAAGTTTTCCTGCATAATAATATTGTTCATTTGTAATGCTTAAATCAAAAGTATCAAGCAATATCTGCAAGTCATCCTTCCTTCTTGTTGAACCTTCATCACCTTCTTTAGTCATATTAATACCATGAAGTTGTCTTCTAGACCATTCAATCTGAGCTTTATTAAAAGACTCAACTACTTGCCAGCAGGTTATGTTGTCATAATCTTGAGAATCAAGCTTGTTGATCCTTTGTTTTATCTTTATGGTAATAGTGCTATTCAGCATGTCTTATTTCTTTTTTCTATTTACAAATCCGCCTTTTTTAACATTTACTTTTTGTGTATTAAATGATTTAGATTCATCAGTTCTTATCATATTTTCAAGATCATTTCTCTGATTCATTGGTATAGCAGAATATCCTTTAAGTGACGGTGTTGAACCTTTGCCTATCTTATTTGCTTTTTCCATATTATTTTTATAATAAAGATCAAGTCTTTTAGTATCCTCTTCACTAAGAGGACCTGATTTTACAGACAAACCATCTTGAGCTTTCTTTAAAGATTTTTTATAGGCATCCATTGCTCCACCAGCTTTTTTATAAGCTTCAGCTTTATTTTTATTAAAAAATACAAGAGGGTTTACTTTTGTATCTTTTGACATTCTAGAAACCACATCTCCTTTTTTATTAGTTCTAGTCTTCTCAATGTGTTTACCACCTCCAGGCATTTTAAAAACCTCTTTAGACACATTACTACCAAACAAACCAGATCTTTCAATAAGTTTTCCTTGAACTTCTTTACCATCAAACTCTTTAGATATTGATGAAACCTTTCTACTCTTTCCCATAATTATTTATTTTTAGCAATTTTTTTAAAAGTTTTAGCAAGTGCTTTAGCTTTACCTGTACAACCTGGTTTAGTTATAGGAGTGCATTTACCAGCAGTACCTCTACGTTTAATAGAAGCTGTTACATCCTGTATCCAGTTTTTGTCTGACTTCTTTTTAGTTGTCATTACTATTTTTTCTTAACACCACCTTTTTTCATGTAACCCATTTTGTTTCTTACAGCAGTAGGTAGTTTTGCTAGTCCTACTTTATTTGTAGGAACTGGTTTTAATGAACCACCAGACATCATTTTTATCTTAGGTTTTACAGGACCACCTTTTTTCATGGTATCTGTTCTTGCATTATATCCAGGCATACCAACTATGTCTTGTGTAATACCACCTTTTTTCATCTTCTTTGCTGCTCCTCCACAACTCTTGCAATTAGTTTTCATAATATATATATTTAAATAATTAATTCCATTTTTCTAAATACTTTTCTGCTTCAGAAGACTCTTTATTATAATATAGTAAATAAATCCGTGCAAACTCTAATAAAAATGGATCATCTTTAAAATGACCTAATCCCATATTACAATTATTGCAAAGCATTCCTCTTACTATATTTGTAGTATGACAATGATCAACTACAAGTTTTTCTTCAGAACCACATATAATACAACCTTCAGTTTTGATTAATTCTTTTAATTCTTCATCACTAATCATTGATCTATACTGACCTCTTCTTATCTCACTTCTATAATTTCCTCTACATGTTTTACACCAACTATCAAAACTATCTAAAGTTCTTTTATGTGCTGTAAAGTATTCATTTGTTCTTGGTTTTTCTATATTACATTTTTTACATACTTTGTTTTCTGAAAAACCTTCTTCTAATTGTATTTTATTACTATACTCTTTTGAACATGAAATACTACAAAAAACAGTATTATTCTTTTTTAATGTTCTTTCAATATCTGATTTACCTCTTATAAAAGAATTATCACAATGTGTACAACTATATTCTATTTTCTTTGATGGCATATTAACAATTCCATTTTTTCCTTGCTAATCTTAATCTACTATTTGGATCTTTAGCAGCTTTTGGAAAATTAGCCATTTGCCCTGCAGATCTAGCACAAAAACTTTTTCTTCTCTTAGCATCTTTACTTCCTGCTTTAAGTTTAGAAGGTTTTGTAGTTACAGCTGTCTGTAATTTACTACCAGGATTAGCAGCTCTATAAGAAGCTACTCCTTTAGCATTCAATCCACCTGTCTTATTTTTTCCTTCTGATCTTGTCCATGCTGCAGTCTTTGCCATTACTTTTTCTTTGTAGTTTTTTTATGAGCTGAACCTTTAAGGACAGGACCACCTAGTTTTGATTTTTTAATTGGAAATCCATTTTGATCATAACCTGGTTTTCCTTTGTTGGCTTGTCTTTTAATTGATTCTAAAGTTCTATCTTGTATATTTAATAAATCTTTAGTTTTTTTATTAAAAAAACCATTTTCGTTTAAAGATTTATTAGAATTAATAATATCTTTATAATACTTATTAACATAAATTTTAGTACTATCTGCTGTAGGTTTAACAATTTTAAGTGATCCTGGTTTCGGCTTTGGTGGCATAATTTCTAAGTTTTAAGTTTATTATATAAATATAAAAATTTTTTGGTAAAAAAAATATTGTAATTACTTTTTAGTTTTTTTATGTGCACTATCTTTCATAATAGTACCATTAGGCATTTTGTGATAACCTTTGGGTATCATAGGATTTTCTTTATGCCATTTTTTACTAGCAGCTACACCTTGCTTAACTGTTTTAGCTCCTGCTTTTTTAGTTAGATTAATGGTGTCGTATCTTTCATTATCTGAACTAGGATGGTTTACCATTATATCACCAGGCTTACCTTTACCAATCTTGGTAGTTTTTTTGTAAACTCTGTGTTTTTCAGTACCAATCTTGACTGTAGGCATTATTATTTTTTCTTTTTAGTTTTAACTGCTCCACCTTTTTTTCTCTCAGATAGTTTAATAATACGGTTTTCTACTTTAGCAGCTCTACCTAATATTCTATCTGCTTTTTTATCTCTACCTTCATCAACAGCCTTATTACCTTTGGTTACAAGTCTTGTTTCTTTTTCTTTTAATCTTTTTATTCTGTCCATGATTAAATCTTTTTACCTGCTGCAATATTAGTAAACTCCTTTGCTTTTTCAGCTGCCATCTTTTTTACATCTGCCATTAACTTAGTATTCTTCTGAATCTCAGAAGCTCTTTGTAATGTAGACATAGCAGATTCAATTTCATACTTTCTCATATCAGCTTTACCACCAAAAATGGAAATACCAACTGAAGAACTTGTTTTCTTAGCCGGTGTTGATTTAGTTGTTGTTTTTTTAATTGCCATAATTATTTTTTTACACAGTTATTATATGTTTTACCATACATCTTTTTAGTACCTTTTTTTTCATAACCAGGCCAACAACTTTTAGCAGTACCTCCTTTAGCCATCTTAGGAGTTTTACCAGCTCTTTTCATAGAGATAGCTATTGCTGCTTGTTGTGCTTTAGTCTTTGCCATCTTATCTATGTCTTGCTGCTTTTGCTGCAATATTTTTTGGTTGCTTAACAAACTGTTTTCCTTTGCTATTACCTTTAGCTTTAGCTTTATTAGTAGCAGCTTTCTCTCCTGAAGTAAGACTTGACCAAGCAGCTTCAGGTAAATATCTTTTTTTACCCTTTGACTTTACTTCTTTAGAAGATCCTTTCTTTTTATTAGCTGCAGTTCCAGAGGTCATCCACTTTTGTGCAGACCAATCTCTAAGACTTTGTTGAGGATCTTTTGCCATTACTTCTTACTTTGTGTATCCACCGCCCTTTTTTTTATATTCCTTAGCCATTAGTTGTGCTTTTCTACCAGACCACTCTCCAGGATCTCCACCTTTAGTACCAGCTTTTAATCTTTTAAATATAGTCTTACGCATACCAGGCTTAGTGTATACACCAGCCTGGTTTACTTTACTTTTAGTAGCTTTCTTAGTAGCCATGTTTTTAACAAGACTTTTTAGAACCACCTTTTCTCATCATACCCGGTTTCATAGCAGTTCCATACATAGCTTTAGGTTTAGCACCACCAGTCATCATTTTAGGTTTTATAGCACCACCCTCTTTTCTAATAGGTCTTGGAGGTTTTGATTGAGATAGGGCAGCTTCTACATTACCCGGAGATGATGTTGACTTTTTTTGATTTTTAGAATAAGGTACGTATGAACCTTTATTACCTTCTGAATCTGAACCAACTATATATCCTTTATCTTTTAAAGTTTTTCTAGTTGCTGCTTTTTGACTAATGCTTCTTCCAGTTCTTCCACCTTCATTCATTTTTTTAATTTTCATTTTAGTTGCCATTTTATTTTAAATTTAAGAGTTCCAATATTTCTCACAAGCTTGAATTAAATCTTTTAAAATATCCTCATGTAGTGGATTTTTTAAGTGTTCAATTACATCTGATACATTTCTACCAAGTAAAGCATTTAGTTTAGTATGGTAAATATATCCATCAGGCTTACTTACAATATACTTAAAAAAACTGGAATCACGAACAATTGATTTAATTTTTAATGTTTCCATGTCTAAATTTGTAGCATCCATGAATGTTTTTGCTGCTCTTTCTTTATTAGATTCAGCTCCTTCACCAGAAATATATTTATCCATATTTTCATAAATGATATCTAGAGGTGTAGATTTTCTATATTGTGTACTGTTTGCATCTACTACTTTTGCTATGTAGAATAGTTTAGTACTATTTTTATCATATAATTTTTGAAGTTCAGATAAAGCTTTGTTACGGAGTTTCTTGTATTCTGTTCTTACCATTACTGTTTCTTCTTCTTTATCTAAGTAAAATTTAGGTGGAACTGCTTTTGATCTTGCATCTTCATAACTTTTTGCAATCATTGCAAATCCTCCTGCTTCAATAGCATGAAGTTTGATTCTATCAAATGGCTTTAATGGATCTAAATATATAGCTTCATTACCACATGACATTTCTATTTTATTCCAGAATTCTGTATTATTAGGTTTAAGAAGTATTACTTGATTCCAAAAATCTTTATCATCAGGATCAATAATATTTGAAGCTAATTCTTTTTCTAATTCAGCTACCGAACTTCTTATTTCTCTAATTCTTGCTTCTCTTACTTCAGTAGATAAAAGTTTAATCTCAGGTGAAAATTCATTGAGCCCTGTAATATATCTTATAACCCCATTGGCTTCAAGACATGCAAGTTGCTCATTATGAGTTACTCCATCAAAGAGACTCATACCATAATCTTCTAAACCCATGTTAGTTGATTGTTTGTCAAAGTAAGGTCTAACGGCAATAGAAGTTTTTTTAATACTTCCTACTCCTACCTCTACCATTGTAAAATTTGTTGTTTCCATTGTTTTGTTGGTTTTTATTTGTTGGTTATTAAATTTAAAAAAAAGGGAGGAGTTTCCCCCTCCCCATCCTTTCTAGTTGATATTATTTATATTAGAATGATCCACCTGTTACTGGATTTCTCATAACAATTTTAAGAACTTTAGTTGGATCTTTAACCCAAATAGCTGGCATTGTTTGAGACATCATTACACGGTATCCATTGAATTGTCCAGAAGACTGGAATCCTTGAGAACGTCCCATATAATCCATAGTTCCATTTTGATACCACCACTTTAATTGATTATCCCAAGACAACTTCAATAAGTAGATATTGTCATTAGTATTATCAGTAATGTCAAAGATAATGTAACTATAAGAAGACAATGGGAAACCATCAATAATTGGGTTCTCAATATCATTTGTATGAATGTTATCAAATGCAGGATTCAATACAAACTTAACATTTGCTAAGAATGGAATTACATATGAAGTATAAGCAAATCCAAAGTTCAAGTCCATACCTTTACCAGTGATAGCACCAATGTCAGCAGCTTGAATTAAAAGACCTGAAGCAACAGCTTCTCTCTTAATAGCTTCATTTACCATTCTCATTCCACCCATACCAGTTTGAACTATTAGAGATCTTTTTGGATCTGGACCTTGAAACTCAACTTTACCATTAAAGAAATTATAAATTTCTCCACGGAACAAATCAAGTGTAAAGTTATTTTTGTTGTATACTCTTTTGAAAGAGTTATCCAATTGTCTCCAAAGACCCACAGATAATCTAATATCATCTGGACCATCTTGACGAACTCTACCACCTTGTCCCCACATTAGGTAAGTTTCAATGTCAGTTGCAACTTTAGATAAGTGAGCAGCTTCCATTTGAGTTAAGAAAGTTCTAGAAAGATCACCATTATCAAATGCTTTCTTTACTTTATCTTTACCCATAACTTTAACCATGTCTTCTAATGAAGAGATAGAAGGATCATTGTTAGCATTAAAGTTTCTCCAGATCTCAGTTACAGGAACTGTACCATCTGCATTCATTCCACCTTTAATCATCAAGTCTGCACGAGAAGATACTGAGTAATGAACATGAGCTTCTGCACCACCAACAAAGTTATAGAATTCACGGAATCCAGTTCTTGTTGTAATATCAGAGAATCTTTCTCCATATTCACCACGAGCAGAACCTTTACGGAATACCTTAGTACCATTTGTTAAATACTTAGACTCAAGAAATTTAAAGTTATCATTGTTAACTAATTGAACAGTATAGATAAAACCATCTCCTATAGGAAGAATATCCTCATCTGTAATGTACATCTCAACTCCGTTGTATTTGTCATAAGTGATAATATCACCATGTCCAAACTCACGTCTGCTAAGTTTAATACGGAACGTAGAACCATCTGTACCTTTAAAAGCATTATTTGGTTCAATGTCTTCAATAATGTAAGGAAGATCATTGGCGACAGGAGTCTGCCATCTATACTCTCCACGAGCATTATCAACATTGATTACATTTTTACCACCAAATGATGACATTTGATAGAGGGGCATTTCAACTTTTTGAGTCATAGCCCATAAGTCTACTGGACCTAAATCCATAGGTTCAGCATCTTTTAGCATATTCACCAGGTGGTATGAATCCACATGGGAACTTGCATTGTAAGCGGTATCTCTGAGGAATATACCATTGTTTAAAACTGGAGTTGCCATTTTATATATTAATTTAAATTGTTACTAATTAAAATCTCTTAAAGAGATTGTTTTGTCTTTTAATTGTTTTTTGTGGTCTTGTAGAAGTATATCTTTGTTCTTCTTCTTCACCACTACTAGAAGAAGTTAATCTTCTTGATTGTTCTGTTTTTAATTGTCTTACTACTTTTTCAGTAGCTTCTTTTGATCCAATATCTCTTACTTTATTTTTATATCCATCAGGATCTGCAAGTAGCCAAAGTGCCTCTGCAATAAGATCATGACGTGGTTCTACAAATTGATACTTCTCTAAAAGATGTCCTAATAAATTTGTAGGTTTTCCTGAAATAGATGGGTAGCTAGGTTGCACTAATCCTGTATATAATAAGCTTTGAGTTTTTTTATCAAGTTTAATTCCACCAACTTCTCCAATAGATAATGTACTATAAACATTATCTATATAATATTTAGCAGCATCTTCTTGTTGTTTCTTTTTACCTTCTTGTTCTGCTAATTGTCTTGCAACAAGTTTTTCTTGCATTTTATCCAGTTTTGGTTTAAACTGTAATGCTTTTTGTTCAAGTTTACCTAAATCTCTCCAATCATCTATTTCTGATTCAATTTCTTCATATGTACCAAAATTAGTTGCACTTAAATATTGTCTTGCAATTTCTTCTTGATCATCTGTAGATTCAGGATCTAATTGAACTATTTCTTCAACATAGGCAAGAGTTCTAAATAAACCTTTAAGATCTGTACCACCATCAGCTACATATTTAGCTGCAATTTGTAATTCTTGTGGTAGTGCTTGAAAAAATTCTTTTGGGACATTTTTTCTTACTTGAGCTTCTCTTTCTTGAAAGTTTGCTTCAAACAATTCTCTAAAGTCTTTAGTAGTATATTCTTCTAAATCTTTATCATCATCAAAAGGAACTAATGCACCATCTTCAATCATTTTTTGTGCTAGTTCATAAAGACCAGATTTATCAACTTTAGGTCTACCTTTATTACCAGCATCTTCTTCTTGTATGATAAGTTCATTAAGCTCATTAATTGTACTTTCAATTTCTTCAGGCTTAATTTCTTGATTATTTTTTTCAGAATCAATTTTATTGTCAAAGAACGATGTGTCTAACTTGCTTTCTTTAGAAAACATAGATTTTGGTTTTTCTTCTTCAGGTAGCATAATACTCTCTGCTCCTGGCATTCCAAAAATCTCATCAATATTTACATCTATTTGTTCTACCGTTGTAGAATCTTGTACCTGTTCATCAGGTTTATTATTGTTTGTTTCCATTTGTTGGTTTTTATTGGTTTGTTACTTTAATATAAGCATAAATTTTTAAAATTTAAAAGAATAAAAAAAAATTTTAGCACTATATAGCTAACTAAGTTTTCTTTTTATTTGATTTTTCTGAATCATACTTATTTTTATTTTCTTTAGCAATTTGAAGTTGTTTATCTGCTATTTCTTTTTGTGTTTGTAATTTTTGTTCTTCTAATGATAATTTTTGACCATGTTTAATCATGTCATTGTTTTGTTTATTTCTTTGTAATTCAGTCTGCTGTTGATATTGTTCTGTTTGTTTTATATCTTTCATAGCATCTCTGTAATCAGATATTTCATTTTTATCTATATCAGCCATTGCTCCATATCCAGCAGCTCTGATTTCAGCAACTAAGATATCTCTTTGTCTATTTTTTTCATTTTCAGCTGCAACAGAATCAATTTTCATTTTTTCAATTTCTTGTTGTTGTTGAAGTTGTTGTTCTTGCATTTGCTGCTGTTGCTGCATTTCTGCTTGTTTTTGTTGTTGTTGTTTTTGTTCTGTAGATTTAAGAACAGTATTAAGTTCAGCAATTGAATCAGATTGAACAACTTTACCTATATCATAAATACTAGCACCTGTAGTATTATTTTGCACAGCCATTTGTTTTAACTGCTCTAAAATTGCCCTATGATTTGCTGTAGTAGTACAGAATATATTTAAATCTCTTAACAAAAGTTCAGTTCCATTTATTTCAAAATTAACTTTTTCATCATTTCCAGTTATATATGTTAATCTTGTTGATGGAGTAGTTGAATGATAATATTGAGCCAAATCTGTTCTCATTTGATGAACTCTTGGCATTAAATAATCAGCATGTTGTATAAAGTAAACTTCTGTTTGTGCATAAGAAGCAGAAGCAGCTTGCTCTACTCCAGTAGCAGTCATTTGAGATAATTGTTGTCCCATCCTTTGAGGATTTACTCCTATGACTTCATAAGCTTGATTTTTAAAGTGATTAGCTAATTGTACTCTACCCATTAATCTTTCTGTTTGTGAAAGATCTAATTTTTGAAAATGATTAAAATTAAGAGCATTCTCTGTATTTGTAATAGATGTATCTAGAGGAAGCATCTGAAAGTTTTTCATTGCTACATATGCTTTTGCATAATTACCTTTACCCCAGTCTTCTCCTAATGAATGTCTGGGTAAAGTATTCTGATCAAGCATAATAATAGTACCAAGTTCATCAACCAATATATCTGCAATCTGATTATTAACTATATTATATCCAATTTGATATGGTTTCATTAAGTCAATAAGTGCTGTTGACTTAGTATTTCTATCTGAAAAGACTGCTCCTTCAACTGGTAATTTGCAACCATATAATGAATTATCTCCTTTAAATTGAAACTTAAGAGGTCCAATTTTTTTTCTATTTACACCAATATACATTGGAGAAAAACCATCAGAATTATTCATTCCCCAATAAGAAGAAATATTAGGTCCAATTTTTACACCACCCCAAACTTCATTAATCCATATCCAATCTATATGTTCACCAAATACAAGATTGTCTTTTGTTTTATTTTTAAATAATCGAGTATCATAAATAGGTTGATCTGTTACTTTATAATCTTCAGTTATTATTTCATTTGTTACTTCACCAGATTCAACAATTTTAGTTAAGTGCCCAACTTTACGTTGAGACTTCCAATATACAGTACTTACCCTTAATAAATATAAATCACCTTGATTATTATAATCTTCACCTTCAGAAAGAATTTCATTTATAACATCATTTCCATCAAGAACATTACCTGCCATAAATGATGTATATTGTCTATAACCTAATGAAGGCATTTGAGTATTCCACTCATGAGATTTGGTACCATCATAAAATGAACCATCATTTTGTAATCCACCTATATTATAACCAGCAGATCTAATAGGATATATTGCTTCTAATGACTGTAACTGTTCATCATCCATTAGGTATCCATATTTGTCAATAACATCTGCAGGAGTAAGCATATCTGTTTTACCAACCCAATTAGATTGAGATATATATCTAATATCTGGTGACTTGTGATAGAATGTAAGAACAGGATTCCAAAGCTCTACCTCATAATCATCCTCCATCATATGAAAATGCCAAAATTCTCTATCTGTGATTAACATATCACGGAAACCTCTTTCTTCTAGCTCATCCATTCTAAATCTTTCAGTATCTACTTTATGTTGATGAGTAGCCCATTGCTCTACCATAGATCTATAATCTTTCTTAAAAAATTGTTCTATTTCAGGCAATGATTTTAAATTATCTGGTGCTAGTTGTTGTTGAGCTTCTTCTGATTCAGGATCTAAACCTTGTTCTAATAATGCAGCAGTAACTTTTACTTGAGCATCACTTAATAAAGTTTCTTCTACCATTGCTCTTTTTTGCTCCATCATTTCATTATATGAAAATTCATCAACAGCACGGTATGTAAGTTTAGTTGATCTCTTTGCAAATTCAGCTACTAAAACATTTATAACATTTGGAATAATAGGATAAAATTTTAATTCTAATGCAGAAGAGTCTTCTTTTGTAAGTAATTCTACAATCTCTTTATAATCATTATCATTTTCAACTATGTAATCCGTTTTATCAATAACACCTTTAGCTAATTTATAATTCTTCATTAGCCTTCTAGCATTTCTACGGATTTGTCTTAATCCTTGAAATTCTAACCAATCTAAATTCCAAGCACCCCATTCATCATCTTTATCTTTTTTAGACAAAAATTGTAAAGGTTGAGTAATGCTACCAATTCTATTGTTTTGTGTTTTAGCACCTTTTTTAGCTTGTAATGCATTAATTATTTGCATAATTTAATTATTTAATATTTCTAAAGGCAGATCTTTTTAATCCACTCATTTTATTTTTTACTTCATTACCTATATGTCTAAACGGACTCTTATTTAATTTAAACAAATTTTCTGACTTTTGCAAGTTTTTAGCTGCATCATCCATAATTGTTCTCTTAGTATATCCTCTATTTGATTGTTGTATATGCATAAAAGCAACTAATGCTGCAAAGGATACTAACCTATCTACGTTGACACCATATGCATATTCTCTCATTTCTGTAATTAACATAGGGTCAGGAATACGTTCAATACCATAAGTTGTCCTTACAACTGTACCATCTGGTTTAAGTTCTTGATCTAATTCTTCTTTACAATACTCTATAGCATAACTAAGAAGATGTGCTTTAAAAAGTGTTCCTGTATTTTTCCAACCGTACTCCTGAAAAACGTTAGCATTAGAACCTATATCTTTTAGAAACATAATTTGACTCTTAGGGACCAAGTATCTTTGTTTTTTTCTAGATATCATATACTGAATAAACAAAGAAATATTATTTTCTATTAGTGCCCAAGCATTATACCACTCAATTATAAGTTCTAATTGTTTGTGTGTTTGATTAATATCATCATATCTACCACACCATGCAGCAACAATCTTACCTTGCTCTATATAGGTTTCTGTCTCTACACCAGATACTTTAGTTACTTGAACTGGTGCTTTCATTACATATATAGAACATAATGATTCTGATGTAGTTGTCTTTCCTTCTGATACAGGGTCAATAGATGCATAATACATTCCAAATGTAGGATCAGATACTGGTCTTTCCCAAACAACTATGCATCCTGTTTTGTCTTCTGTTTTTTTAGAAATAGGAAATTCTGCTATAGGTCTTTTGTTACTTTTTGTAACTGATGGTTTTCCTTCAGCATCACTAGATATATCTAAATACTCATAACCATATTCTTTATCTTCTATCCTTCTTTCCTGTGCTGTTAATAAATGTGTAGGAAAAAGAGATACTGTTCTATGAGCAAAAGCTTCTTCTATATTTCTTGGGTGCTGAGATAATTCAAGTTGATATGCTTCTGGATTCATATTTTTCTTACATTCTTCAAAATATTTATCTAAATATTCTAAAGCTTCAGTAACAAGACTATTACCATAATCATCTATACAGGGAGGCATAGACCATTGTTCTGGTATAAACAAACCTGTCATACCTTTAGTACCTTTAGGATCTAATAATGTTGATTCAATTGCATATATGTCACTACCGTCAGGATTATTAATCATGTCTTTTAAGGGACCACATTGATCTAAATCACCAACAGAACCTGCTGCGATAAACATCCCTGTAGTAATTAAACCTGATTTTAGTGCTGGTTTGATATATCCAAAAGTTTGATCCATCTTAGGGGCAATACCTGCTTCTTCATGAAAAAAGTATTTAACAGGTCCACCTACACCACTTGTTGGATCTTTCTCAAATGACATACCTTGTATAGTACCTTTAAGACCAACCTCAGTTTTTCTATCTCCTTTTCTTACTTCAATCTTTTGTTGCCACATCATTACTTTCTCTGGTGACATAGGACGGTACCATGCTGTATGTTCATTTAAGAATGCAGCATATTCCTGTAAAAATTTCCAAGAACCTTTTTCATTAATGTAATCTTTAAGACTAGCACCCATCTTAAGAGTAACACCTGATTCAAACCATTGCTGATTTATAAACTTACCCATATGATAATATGAAGAAGCAATCTGTCTCTTCTTTAATATAGCGGCATGTTTATAGTTTAGTTCTGCTAAGAGTTCATATAATGCCATATGATATTGAGCATCTCTAATTTTAGCAAAACCAAAATTCTGTTCTTCTTTATCAAAGATTGGTAGAAAGTTTAACCACATATAATATTCTCTTGCAAGAAACCATGTGTCTCCATTATCTTTTACAATAAGACCCTTTCTACATTTTACTTTTTGATCATCCCAGTAAGTTATAAAGTCTCTTGATTTAAAGGGAGCTGTACAGTATACTCTATCTTTTTTAAACTTAGTTGATTCCGATATGAATATTTGATTTGTTGTTTCATTAAATCTGTATTCACCAGGTTCTTTAAATAGTTCTTTGATAAACTTACTGAAGTCCTCTCTGGATTCAAAACTTGTTGTTGTCCATTCTCCATTGTCATAGGTTGGTATGTCTTGATAAATTTCACTCATTATTGGTCATAGGCCATTCCAATGCCTCCTCTTACTTTACTAGACTGTTCTTCTTGTAGATCTTTATAAGCACCTTTAAAAGATTGTCTTATGGCTTCATAATTTTTAGCTGCTGCAATAAGAGAGTTCATGTTACCATCACGCCCGTGTGTGATGGGTGTTGTTTCCATATATCTTGCTAATCTATCTAACATAGATGCAATTCCTTTATATGCTCTAGATGTAGGTGTTTCATACATTTTTTGACAAAACTGTAATGCTGCAAATATTGTATCATCTTCAATAGAAAAATCAGCACCTATTTGATCTACTATTAAATTTTCTTTATCCATATCCGGTGTAAAGAAGAAAGGATTTAAATCTGGATTAGGACAACACATATAAAATAAATATAAATAGATCTTAAGATAATCTTCTGGATAAACATCCATTACATCTTTAAGAGCTTTTAATGTATAACAATGTTCAGTAGGTATTACTATTCCATTTTGAACATCAAATAATTTAGTTAAAATCATTTCTTTTTAAATTTGTCTCTATTGTCACTAAGGTAATGAATAATTGCTAATACTTCATCTATTAAGTAAGGTACTGAAATTGGTATAACTTCTTTTACAATTGGTTCTCCGTTAATATCTAGCTTACTTATTGGATAACCCCATTGATCTTCTTTCTCTATTTCAAATAAAATATGATGGATAACTATTCTTCCTGGTTTTAATTTGGGATTGTGCTTTAGTATAATATACATATAAATGCTAAGTTGTAAAGCATAATGATTAAAATTACAATCATCTAATGTATCTACAGGAAAAGACATCTTATCAGATTTACCTTCCCAGTCTACATAAGATTCTTTATCTATCTTTTTATTAGTTTTATAGTCAATTATATTTACCTTACCGTTAACTACTTCAACTAAATCTGACTGACCGCAAATACCACCTGATCTTAAATAAACCATGTGTTCTGGATAAACTCCAGGATCTAATTTTTGATTTGGTGCTTTTTTAACACCTTCTGTAATTTCAGTAGGTTTAAATATAGGTATTGTAACCCCTTCTCTTTCCATAGAAGCTAATGAACATAAATCAGTTTCTCTCTGATTATGATACCAGTTACCAAGTTTTAAAGATCTACTTCCTTCATTATCCCAAATTTCTTGTATTATTTTAGGATCAATTCCAGACCATTTAGATTTTTTATTTTTAGTAACTTTTTCTGATGTTTTTTTAGCATCAAAAGGTTTTTTAAAATGTGAAACAACCGTAGTCACACTTATCCAATCAATGTTACTGTCATCAATACTTTTGTAACTATGATCATCTGCGTTAAATATAATCATAATTTCTCTAGTTTGTCTTCTTCTTCTTCAGTAGCAATGGCTTCCCACTTACCAAGTGGACAATCTGATGATAAGGATCTAGTCTTAAAAGTTAAAGAACAACCACATTCATTACAACAAGGAGCCGTACCTTTTACAGCACACTTTTTACCTTTTAGTTCACACTCATCACAAATAGAATATCTTAGTCTAGCTATCTCTTCTATTGTTTCATCTCTAAGAATACTATTGGTTATCCCCTCCAGAATCTGTTTCCGATTCTGCCAAATTAATTTTAGTGTATTCTTCATTTTTATTATTTATAAAAGTTTCTAATTTTTTATCAATCTTTTCTAATTGTTCAGATAAAAAAATCAATTTTTGTACTTTTTCTTCAAGCATTTTTTTATTATAATAAGCATTAAATGTAGAAGTATCATGATTTAATAAATATGATTGATACTTACCTATTGATTTTTTTACTAAATTTTTTTTAATTACAAAATGGCCCAATCCTTCTACATTAACTCTTGTGTTATTTAAATTAACTAATGTTTCTCTAATTTTCTTATAATAAAAATCTATTATTGATTCGGTTAATACTTGAGAAAATTCATTTTCTTCAGCAAAATCTCTATAATAGTCTTTTGTTTTTTTGGGAATCATTTGCCAAGAATTTTATAATCTAATAAAATAGTACCTTCTGTTTGTATTTTAAAATCTTTATTAATAGATATTATTTTTTTATTTTTAGAATCTTTTTCTATAAGTTTATTTTTTTCACATTTATTAATACAATTTCTTACAGTTTGTGCAGATTTAAATACTGCATATTCCTCAGAGGCATCGTAACAAAAATGTGTTAATTCAATGGGTCCAATTAAACTTAAAAGTGTAAGACAATTTAAATCTGATTCTGTAACAATGATATTATTTATATAACAATGTGTTAGAATTTGAAATTTAATTACATCTTTTTTATTTAATACAACCCTTTTTTGAACTTGATTTACAAGGGCCATAACTTACATTTTTTTTAATTTTCTTTTTGATTCTAATGGATTATTCTCATTAGACAAAGTTTCTTCTAAATCTTCTTCTAATTCTTCATCTGTAGAAGGATTCATCATCATTGCATATTGCATTTGAATATTTGCTCTTTTAAACCTCAGTTCATCTATTTCACAAAGTTTTCTTTCATAAACAGCTTGAGCTTCTAAATAAGGCATTGATTCAGTATAAAACTTAAGCATTTCTTCTTTTTTTAATTGAAGTTCTTCAGCAGATAATTCTTGATGTTGGTTTACATTTTCCATTTTTGTATATTTAAAGTTTAAACAAATATACAATAAAAGTTTAAACTAGATATATTTAAACAAAAAAAATCCAGGCATACTATACACCTGGATCTCTATGTTTACTATAAACCTATCTATTTTTAAGAGTCCAATTAAGAATTGTAAAAGAATAAAAATTTCTTTGAGGATCTATTTCAATAGATAATACATCTACTAGAGATACTCTACATCTAATGGTTATTGTTTTCCAATTAGGCTTATAGTTTTTCCAGTTGTTTCTAAATTTCATTTTACAAGAGATTTAAGCATTGCTATCATTTTTGGTTGAGGAGATATATCACTCTTATCTTTTCTATAAGAGTTATGAGTATATACTCCCGGTACGGCAGATAAAGCATTCTTAGAAACACTCCACATATCTGTTTCATTATACTTAAGAGAGATACCGTGAATCTTACTCCAGTATACAAGCAATTGTCTTACAGATTCAATCTGTGCATCTGTATAGGCATGATAATAAATATGACCTTTGTAAGGTTTTTCTAATGTACAAACTTGATCTAAAGGAACTACTCTATCTACATAGTTATAAAACTTACCATCTTTTTTTAAAGTTATTGGTCCCCAGTTACATATTTCTATTCCAATTGCTATAGGATCAATAGATTTATATGGTAAAGCATTTGCACGAAATACATCAGGTTTAATACCTAAATGATATGCCCATTTTTTAGATGAGAATGCTTGAACAATTTCTCCATCATAAGTATCTTTAGATAAACCTTTACCAGATATAACTACACATGTAGCAATACGTCCTCTGTCATCTGTGTCCCACATTTTAATTGTTCCTGGTGCAGAAGAATTTCCTGCTGTATGATGTAATACAATCTGTAGTTTTTTGGTCTCCTCGTTTACATACTGTCCTTCTGAGAGAGGTACTTGTTTTATTTTAGAAAGATCTAGTAAACTCATTTTGTTTTATTAAACTTTTTAGTATAAAATTTAGCTAGCCAATTACCTACTTTTTTTAATATAGAGTTTTGAGCATCAACTGTAACAGTAGTTTCTGTTTCTGTCTTAGTAACATTAACATCTAGCTTTTGTCCATCATATTTAAACTCTTTCTTAGTTTCATCTATATGAAGTTCCGCATCTACTTTAGGAGTATCTACTACTACGTTAACTTTTTTACCTTCTTTCTTTGCTTTGACTTTTACTTTCTTAGTTTTTACTTCTAATTCAAAGTCTTCAATTTTTTTCTTTTTTGCTGTCATTGTTGGTTATTTAGGGTTTTTAATTTCTTCTGTTTTATCTTCAACTGTTAGTTGAGATAAGGTTGCTGCAACAGTTCCTGCTGTTACTACATATCCTGCTACTGTAATTACTGCTGCAGGTAATGCTATTGGAGCTGCCACAATCATAGCAGCTGCTGTACTTATTACAATTGCTGCTCTCTGTACTTTTTTCCAGAATCGTGGTGTTCTAGATTTCCATCTTCCTTTCAATTCTTTCATTTTGTTTTGTTTAATACAAACATCTTAACTGCATCTGATAATTCACCTACATTCTTTGCTAGGTTTTTTATCTCAAGTTGAGTAAGTTCTTGTAATGCTTGATATTTTATCTGTGTTTCTTGTTGTACTAGTTCTATTTTACCTTTTAACTTACCTAATTCTTCTGTACTTTTTCTAACATCTGCATGGATGATTTTTAAAAAATATCCAAATATAGTAAAAATTGTTCCTGTTATAAAAATTGCTAGTACTATTGTAGTTGTGTCCATTGTCATAATTTATAAATATACATAATAATATACAAAAAATTATTTAGATTGCAAGGCATAACTAAGTGTTTTTACTTATTTATTCAAAAGGTGGTGTGGTTGGTTTAGGCTAAGTCAATGATTACTTCATAACCTTGTTGCTCATAAGCTATTTTAGCATATTTGTGTGCCGTGTCTAAAGATTGTTCTTCACCTTCTTCAAGATTAGCTTTATAGCTACCAATAGGAACATCTGTATATAACATTTTACCTTCTAAGAAAGTATCTTTGTTAGCAAATGTTGCTACCTCACCTTGAATAGTGTTACCTGCAAAATCACCTACAAAACGGATTCTACCATAAACCTCTGGTAACTCAATACCTGTTCCTGAGATTGTAATTTTCTTGTCTTCTGTTGCTCTAATTAAGATTGCCATAATATATTTTTTTTGTGTAAAGATAATAAATTCTATGCAGGAGCAACAGTTGTAACTGTTCCCGATGTACCTCTATATTTTAATGCTCCACCTTCTACATATAGCTGACCTCCATTTGCAAGTGTTACAGTAGGAGCTGTACCATTATGAATGGTAATAGTGTTTGTAGCTGCTGTGTCAAAATATGTAGCTTTATTTGCTTCAGTAATTGGTATATCTTTAGCAATAATCATATTACTATTATTGTTAACTATATACTTTATATTGGTGTTTCCATAAACAAATGCTTGAGTTAAACTACTTGTTAAGAAAGTACCTAAAACAAAAGCACCATCTCCAGTATTATTTACATCATAACCAATTGCACTCCCTTGATAACCAGTATTTGAAGCTGAAAATCCAATTGTAACAGTTCTAAATCCTCCACCAGTATTAGTTCCACCAATTACTACTGATTCATAATCTTTACTTGCTGAACCAGTACCGATAGCTATACCACTTCCACTTGAACCATTCCCTATTGATAAACCGTTATATGAAACAGCTGATGAATTATATCCAATTGCAATTGGAGAACCGTAAGTTTCAGATGCGCCAGATACAGATGCAGAATTTCCTATTGCAATAGCATATTGAGGTACACCTCCTGTACAAGTATTAGCCGCATTCTGACCAATTAAAAATCTTCCGTCTCCATGAAAAGAAACTATATTCTGTGTATCAGCACTATTTCTAACTCTAAATGCTATATCAGTTGATAATGCACCTTGAGACCTTACGTCAAGTCTAACTGTACTTGCTGGTGTTGCGCCTACTCCAAGTCTTGAGTTAGTGTTATCCCAAAATAAAGATGCTGATTGTTGTACTACATTTCCCGTTCCTTGAAAAAATACTCTTCCAATAGTTCCTGATGTTACAGCTGTTGTTCCTACTGTTATACCTGATGATGATGCTATGTTAATTCCTGTACTCATTATTAATATATTTTTGTTAAAATAAAATTCTCACTATA
>Ga0208974_1000101_pt1 | contig 38855 bp, 41 predicted proteins | sample GreLakmeER15MSRF_FD_187699 | JGI IMG/M metagenome (GOLD analysis project Ga0208974, IMG submission 187699) | Freshwater lentic microbial communities from great Laurentian Lakes, MI, USA - Great Lakes metaG ER15MSRF (SPAdes) | ecosystem: Environmental > Aquatic > Freshwater > Lake | place: Great... | reverse complement strand
TTGTTACAAAAAAAATGGGTACCAAACTGTTAGATGTGGCGGTTATTGTCAGTTTTGTTTTGGCAATGATCAGCCTTGGCTTCATAGCGGGGCGCCGCTGCAAGTGAAAGTCTCGGGCTCCATGCCTTCTAGGCCAGATTCTTCACCGTTCATCATTTCGGGCATTTCCGGCACGGGGGGCTCCTCCATTACGGGGCCCTTGATCTCCACCTTGGCCTCTTGAGTCTCGAAGTATTCCTTTGCTTGCTTGGTGGCCTCATCTTGCACGTCTTGGAATTTCTCGACGGCCTTGTCATTCACCATGTTCATTAGGGCAACGATGACGAGGACGGCGGAGTAGAAGAGGATCATGAGAGACACGAACCAGGCGTATAGTCCGCACCACCAACGTTGGTTCTTGAAGCCGGCACCAGTCACCATGCAGTTCAATTGGAAAAGGGTGAGGAGGATGGCGGGCAGGGAAAGTAGGAACATGACCAGGGCCACGACCAGTTTTTGACCAGTGGGAACGGCACCCTTTCCGAAAAGGATGGTTAGGCCCACAACAATAACAGCAATCAAAATTGCGGTACCAGCTAGCTTGGATTGGGGAACGCCGACAAACACGTTGAAGAGGGACATTGAGGTTATTCTATATTACGTATTGAGAAAATAAAATATTAAAGACTTGAATAAAAATTGATAGTAGAAGATATTATTCAAATCACCGACTATAGGATAAAATGGGCATTCCATATTATTTTTACGTGATCACCCAAAAATACAAAGGGATCCTACATTCCACCAAGCCATTTGTAGATTTCTATTTTTTCGACTTCAATGGAATTATTCATCCGGTTTGCCAAAATGTTCTTCGCAAAGTAAGCGACAATGAGAATAGCACAAGCTTTCATAAAGAGGCCTTTGAAGAGAGCGTTTGCACGGAGTCATGGAAATATACATTGGATCTAATGAAACGGCTGGAACCCGCATGTGGTGGTGGTATTTTCATTGATGGTGTTGCGCCTGTCGCCAAAATTAACCAGCAAAGGAAACGCCGGTACCTTTCAATCCTTCGTCACAAAATGGAGGGTAAAAATGTCATTTGGGATACGAACGCAATTTCTCCTGGAACTTCATTCATGAAAAAGATGGCCACTATTCTAAAAGAAACCACGTCACATCACGAGTGCTCTTTTACATTTAGTAGTGCAGACGAAGAAGGAGAGGGGGAACACAAAATATTTCAACACATTGAAGATCATAAACTGCATGACAAGAAAATCGCAATCCATGGACTTGATGCTGATCTCATCATGCTTTCCCTCTTGTCTCACCATCGTAAAATCTATCTTGTGCGAGAGAATAAGACATCGACGATTGAAGAACCTAGCATTTCGTACCTCGACATTGCAGCATTGCGAACAGGTATTTTGCAAGAGCTTCGGTGCTCCCCCGACCTTATCGACAACTCTTTTTCGGCGGCATCGTGTGATTTAATTGAAAGTTATGTTGTTGCTTGCTTCATGCTAGGTAATGACTTTCTGCCACATCTTGCAACTGTGAATTTGAAAAAGCAAGGGATGGACCGCCTGATCGGCACATTGTGTGAAATTCAAGCGGCTTATGACACGACTCTCGTGTCGGGAGGTAGCATCAATGTTGAGCTGTTGCACAAGATAATTGAAAAGCTTGCAAAAACAGAGGACGTAGATATTGCAAAGGTAAATGAAGACTATGTCAAACAAAAAGCATTTCTACAGACGCCGATGGATGCCATCGAGTTCTATCCCATCGTACCCAAAAACAAGGCCCGCCTTGCGCACATGTTGTATGCCAACGGCAATGCAGGGGCAGCACGGTGGCGGTCAATGTACTACAAAGAACTGTTTGGAACCAAGGTTTTTGAATCTCATGTGGTTCTATCGGCCTGTCGGAAATTTGTCGAAGGTATCGTTTGGACGTATCGGTACTATAAGCGAATGAAAAAGGATCCTATGTGGTATTACCCATACAATTATGGTCCCACTCTTCTCGATCTTTCAAATTTCCTATTTACAGAGCAAGCATGGGTTGTCACTGTCCAAAAAGAGTGGGAGTCTGCGCAATATAGTCGCTTATTCGTATCATCTGACATTCAATTGCTCAGCATTATGCCCGTTCAAAGTGCGGACATACTGCCGGTGCATATTCAGAATGTGATGAAGGATCTATTGTTTGGGTGCTCCCATATGTATCCGATCGAGTATCCAATTCAAACCTATTTGAAAACGCACCTATGGGAATGCTCTCCCATTCTTCCTCCAATTGACTTTGAACGCATTCGTAAGGCAGTGGCTCGAGCAACTAAAACATAATAAGACACTCAATATACACAAAACTAAATGGACTTCGAATCGCTTCTCAAGGCCCCTTCTTTTGTCATCAATTTGTCTCGTCGGCCAGATCGGTATTCGCATACGCTATCCGAGTTACAAAAGGCCGGATTCATGGATATTCGGCGGTTTGATGCAGTGGATGGCTCTGATGCAACGGTGCTTGAAGAAGCGTGGAGTTCAACAATACCACGACCGGTCGTTAATTTGCACTATGATGCCGAATTCAACACGTACAAAGGAAAGCAAGGTATCTTTTTATCACAAGTACGACTTTGGAAACACATCATCGATATGAAACTACCATATGCATGTATATTTGAAGATGATATTTCGTTCCATGCGCAATGGAGTGCGCTTGCACCATTATACTTCACCAAAACTCCCATTGATTGGGATGTTCTGTTCATGGGCAGTCAAATGGAATTCAAAAGCACCGCACATATTGAGCGCGGACCTGTCTTCTGCCTTCATGCATACATGGTTACACTTGAAGGTGCTAGAAAATTGTATCAACTTGTAATGGATCAAGCATACACGAGCGGTGTCTATACAATTGACACAATGCTAAAGGTGCATATGGAAACACGATCGCCATCATTCTCTTGGTATGTATGGAATGGGAAACCGTTCCATGATCCCAAATGTGAAATGGCAAAAGGATGGACAAAGCGAAACCAAGGTCTTGTATTTCAAGAAGAACATTTCGGTTCAGATGTACGTGAATATTAGATGTGTAACTTAAAGAGTATTCTATAAACAAAAAACAACAGACAATTTATAACAAAAAAGATTGTAAAATGGCATCATGGTCAGACGTTCTCAAGTGTCCATGCTTTGTTGTGAATATGGATCGCTGTCACGATCGATTACAAACTGTAACAAAAAGAATTACGGACAATGGATTTTTGGATATACAACGTATCAAAGCAGTTGATGCAACTATCCAAAAAGACCTTGATGCAGGGTGGTCGGCTCATGGACATCCTAAATTTGATGAGTGGGACAAAGAGTTCAATACGTACAAAGGGAAACAAGGGTGCTTTTTGAGCCACGCGAACATTTGGCTAAAAATGATAAATGAAAATATTCCGATGGCAATGATTTTTGAAGACGATGTCCTCTTTCATCCTGACTTCAAAGTACTTGCGCCCTTGTACTACGAAAAGACACCCACCAATTTTGATGTTATATTTCTGGGAAGTCAATTTTGCTTTGAAAGCTCAAGTCACATAGACCGCGGACCGGTCTTTTGCACACATGCCATGCTTGTCACTTTAAACGGGGCTAAGAAAATGTATGACGCCACAGTGAAGCGGGAAAAGGGAGTTTATACCATTGATTTCATGTTGAAAGTCGAAATGGAAGCACCCACCCCTGCCTTTGAATGGTATGTATGGAACGGTCGTTTATTTCCTACGAAAGAGGCAAACATGTCACGAGGATGGAGTCGGCGAAATTGTGGTCTTGTTTTTCAAGATGATCAACTAGGTTCCTATATAAAAGAAGAATACTAGTGTATATAAGGGAATGTCCATCCAACAAGACGGTGACATCAGTAAGCTCATTGACATTTGTGCCAACAATAAGGGATGCGAGTTTAGTGTGGCACAAATTTTACATCATCTTGGAAAAGACCACTTCAAGTATGCTGGTGACAATGTTTGGATGAGGTTGGACGAAAAAAAGGACTTTGTACAAGATATACATCACAGAGAAATATCTCACTTTTGCTCGATTGACGTGGTTCATGCATTCCTGCAGCGCGCTTTGTACTATCAAGAGTCAAATCCGAATAATGTGCATTTGAAGCGAATATTGGAAATATCCATCAAGTTACGAAATAGCAAATTCGTGAATGAAGTCTTACAAGAGGCAAAGTCTTTTTTTGGAAAGGAAGGTTAAATATTTTTTATAAGTCATGTATAGAACAAAACATGAAAATAACAAAAGATATCATCTTGATGTCATTGGGCTTTGGTCTGCTCATTGCCGTTATCCTTTTCACCGTGTTTGGTTGCCGCTGCCGCATGGAGTTCTTTGAGGGCGACATGGAGGCCACTGATGCACCCGAAGCGGATACCACCGAGCCGTTTTCCAAGAAAGAGGCAGAGCTCTTCGAAGGACTACAAACCGGAAAGTTCTCTGAGAACCAAATCAAGGACTTCATGAAAAGCGGTGTCCTAAACGAAAAAATAATTGACAAATTCTTGTCCAAAATGACAAAGACAGCTGAAGCCCCCGCTGCGCCTGCCGCCGATGCCACTCTTGCCGAAAAGGCCGCCGCCGCCAAAGCACCCGTCGTCAATGCCGTCAAAGAAGAACCGAAACCGGCCGAGAGTGACCCCAACATTGAGAAATTCTCATCATTCACAGGCAGTGTCATGAAGATCAAGATGATGCAAAAACCAAAGAAACTCTAATCGCTCACCACAACGCGAATCGCTAATCGTCAAAAGCATGTTCAGTTCCATTTATAATTTTTAGATCCCGTAGTCTAACTTGGCTTTCAAGATTACGTTGCTCTTGATATTCATAATCGTTTATGCGATCCCTTGAATAATCTACTTCTTGATCATCACTGTCCGATTCTTGGTCGTCTTGTCGATACATGTAGTCTATGAAATTCTGCTTGTAGTTTGGATTCAAAATAGATTGTTCAAAACGAGCATGATTTATAGGCTCATAGTAGTGAATGGCAAATGTAATTGTATGATTCACCCCCTTGAAATCATAAATTTCTCCCTTGGCGGTTTCAAACCGAATGGTCAATCTTGCTAATTTTCCAATCGGGTGGAATTCTCGCAGCGGAACCTTGCTGAAATCTTGGCGGTTCTCGCTGTAGCCAACGACGCCCAATTTGAATTTAGCAAGGCCTAGATTGTATTTACTATAAGCGAGCGAACGGTAACTGTTTTCTTCTATTTCATTGCAGCGTAACACAATGTACTTTTCCCCAATCAATGAGTATATTCCTGGCGCAATGACTTGATGAAATTCTTCATTCACTTCCACTCGAATGCTGAGATTGTAGTTGAGATCTTCAAAATCGAGTGATGACCAAGTCGCTCCACTTGTGCTTGTTACTTGCATGGTCGTTTTGTTATCAACTACGTCATTATAGTAAATACTCACTAGCTCATTCTCATTTTTAAACACTGCCCAGTAAAATACTCCTGGTAACAAAAGCGGTGGATTGCTCAGCGGTTCTGAATCGGATAGCGTGCCATCAAGAAATGAGATTGCAATGTTGGCTTGTGCAACAACATTTTCAGCGCCGTTAAATGGACTTGACGCAGATCCTTTTCGCAATTCACATTGAATGGCATTGTCTGCAAGTCCATCTGCGGCTGTGATGGCAGCGTATATGCGCGTGAAATAGCAAGCTGTTGGTACGGTAAAACGCTGAGCTGCCCATGCGGTGGGACTTATTTTTATGCTTCTCAAGACACCTCGTGGGCCCTCAAATGCCGTAATGAGCTCGCCCTGCGCCTGAGAGATTGGAAGATCAACACTTTTATAAAGTTGATGATTCTGAAATTTCGACGACATGGTTTGTTCTTCGGACGCAATGATATAATCGTATCGTCTATTCAAGACACTCAATGCATTTTCAGTGAGACGCGCAAGCTCATCGAATCCTATTGACTCGGCGATTGTGGATCCTTTCATATCAAACACAAATGGGTAAGGACATGAAAAACGCAACTTACTCTTTTTCTCAGGAGGATCGGAAAGTGCATGTGCTGTGATGCGAGCAAGTGGTTGCGTAACCAAGTTATTCAAATGCATTTCCATTGCAGCACTCAAAGCAGGTACAAGGGTCTGCAGTGAGTAGTCACCAGGGTCTATGAACGCCTCTTCGTAATCCGATAACAAAACGCTCCGTACATCAGGAATTCCGGCTACACTGTAAATGAAGAAGCGTATTGAGTTGTTATATACGTCAATATTGTACATTGTACGTGGTATAGTTGCATCAATGACCTCGAAACCCACGACGTTTTGGAAAGGATTTTCGAACTCAACCGTATAGGATGATGGATCTCTATGTGTAAGCTTGTCGCGGTCTTTGCTATTCACTAAAAACATATACGATTGTTTGATACTATTTTGCTTTAGAAAATCAACGTCCTCGATAGGCATCTTTGTTTTATAATGGCGAGTTTATTTCTGTTTAATATGTAACGGATCATAGATCAAATGAGTACCAACACGGTTGTTCTCATGATTGGCACCATACTCAGTCTGTTGTATGTCATGAAACAATTTATGATATTTGTCGTTGCCATTGTAGCATGTATTTTGCTCTACATCGCTTTGAAACGGGCCCGTGCAAACACAAAAGAAGATTTCATTGACATTTATCGTGGATCATATTCTGTCGATGATGACATTGTGCCATGTGATGTTTATTATACAAATAACAAGCCAGAATGTGATGCCAATATGTATTTCCAAACAGAGGAGGAGATTGCACTTAAATTGCGAAGCCCACATTTAACTGTAGCGCAACGGACATCATTACAAAAAGTACAAAATGACATGAATAGTAGGAAATTGCCCTTTCCACATCAATGCAAAACTCAATTTGGAAATTGGAAGCAGCTTGCCAATAGCCCCGTGAAAAATGCAAATAAAAGTGGTCTTGGCCACCCGAACACATGGGCTTTTTGCTACCATGACAAAGTTGTACCTGGATTAAAACAGATGAACCAGTCACGCACTCAAATCAAAGTAAATGGTATGGGAAATCATCGCTTAGACTTTAAGACACTTGCACATAATGAGCTCAAATCAGATTTTTGTTCGCAATATGTGGTTCCTTCGTCGGAAGTAAGTAAGCTTGATTCGTTTCACCGCCACTGGCTCTTGGGTGTCAAAGTCAATAAGGCAAACGGCACCATATTAGATGTCAAGTCATTTGTCTTGAACTATCAAAACATCACGCCCCACTCTAACCTATACGAACTCGCAAAGGTCCTTTTCCATGTGCGCATCCAAAATGGCCAAGCCGTGTTTGGTGGAATTCCAAATACATACCCCGTGATGCGCGTGTTTTGGAATCATTGTGGGAAAATTGCCAATGTCACCTCGATGAATGCAACTTTTAATAATGTTATCTCAACGCCAGTGAGTACTGTTTATACAACCCGTCAAATGTCAAATTCACATGGAATCACTATGCAAGAGCTCGTCACGGATCTGGACAAGCCGATTGAATTCAACACAACGTGTCCATTTCTTGACGGCAACGTTCGTTGTTCAGATGGTACGATTTACAAGATCGAAAACCGCAGAAAACGCTATTACTCACCAAATTCATATGAATATCATCAGCATCCACGATACAATCAAGTCGATTGTACAGTGGTAAGAAGTTATTGCCCCGATGGTCCATGGATGCCTCAACGTTAAAGATTAAAAAGGTTTGAATAAAATAGAAAACATAGTGACATGGGAGGAGGATCATCGAGGCCCAGATGGAGGCCACCTTTCATTCCATGGTATCCTCCACCTCGACGCTATCTTGCACCGCCTCCTCCTGCAGATTATGACAATACCATTCTCCGGAACAATGCAAAACAAAGATTCATCACATCAATGCGATCGGAGCGTGATCGGCTCCTCCGAAGTGTCTTGGACTCATTGAGGAATAGGAAGGTTATAGGTGACTACCATAAATACCTATCATATGACGGCAAGGACTACTGGATTTACTTCGACGTTAGCATGGTCAATCAAAATGTTGTTTTACCTCCACAGCCTGCGTTTCCCGTACAACCGCCGCCGCCCACGGATCCAACAACCCTCCCACCGAACACTATACAGGTTCATGTGTCCATTAATTATCAAGGCACTCAAAGTAAAATGGTTGTTGGATCCTATAAAAATCTTCCATCATCCGTAGATAGTAAGATTAAATCACTTGTTATTCCGAGAGGAAGACGGGTAATCGTCTTTGAAAAACAAAATTTCAAGGGACATAGTAAAACCTTTGTTACGAGCTCCAATAATTTAAATTTCGTGACCATGTTTCAGGGTACAAGTTGGGCAAACAAGATTCGAAGCATCAAGGTTGAGTGATATTTATAAATCTCCAAAACGTGTCATGCGCATTGATCGTGATTGCGAGCGCGCGTGAGAGCGCGTGATTGAAGTTACTTTTTTATTTGTTTTATACGCATTTTCAATAAAATTGTAGATGGATTGGGCTTCATAAGGAGGTTGCAATTTCATGAAAGATTTTGCATTCTGCAACAGTATGTTCTTAAGAACGATATATGAGAACGCATGAGTCTCTTCGCGCCACGGGGTGTTTCTTGTCCGGTAATGTGAAAGTATGTTGGATTGCTGTCTGCTCCATTGCTGTTCGCTTCTCAAAAGTGACTCAAAGCGCGACTCGTGTTCATTGGGCGTTTCGGCTGCAATGAACATTAGTTGGTAGATGGTCGCCCAAAACTCAACAACCGCCTCGTTGGGCTCAAGTCGCACGTTGCACTGTGTCGGACACCCGGTCGCATCAATGTTAAAAAGTGTATAAAATTTGTTGGTAATGTCAATGGGCCATGCTTGAGTGTGATAAGGGAGATGATGTATGACTTCGTGAAGCATCACTTTCGGAAATTCCTCTAGGCGAAAAATGTAAATTTTATTGGAATTCACATAGGTGAAGCCGCCATTTATGTGTTGTGCGCCCACAAGTTCTTTGCCGTTCGGATTTGGAAATGTTCGCTTAGATGTATGTGGTACAATGAAGAACTCATACGTGCTATGTTGGTTGTGGTTGTGGTTGAACAACTGCGTGATCGTGCATATGCGGCGCGCACATTTCTTCAACTTGCAAATGTCAAATCTATTTAGCTTGACTGCAGTGTAATATTGTATTTTGACATTCGATAAAGTTATACAAAAGCAGAATGCCAATGTGTTTGTGAAACTCTTGATGTCGGACAATGCATATGTGCTGTCATGAAACTCTTCAAGGATGGATGGATCAACCCCGATGTACTTTGCGACAAGAGGCATATTTGCCGTGCTTTCATGAACACGTTTGATGGCCTTGAGCATCCTTACATATATGTTAGGGTATTTTGTTCGTTTATGCTCGTTGAAAGTTTTTATAGTGCATATGCAGAGTGGAATTAATAGAGTAATATGAAGTTGGAGCTGAAAAAGTTTGACGTGCGTAATCTCAAAGATGACAGTGTGGTCTTGCTCATTGGGAAGCGCAACACCGGCAAAAGTTTCTTGCTCCGAGACATCATGTATCATCATCAAAGCATGCCTGTCGGCGTCGTGATATCGCCGACGGAAAAGGCCAATCATTTCTTTGAAAAGTTTGTTCCGAACATGTTGATTTATGATGAGTATGAGCCTTCAATCATTAGCAAGTACTTAGATCGTCAAACCAAGCTGACAGATCAGTTCAACACAGAAGCCATGCAAAAAGGTCACACCGACATTGATCCTCGTTCGTTCTTGATTTTGGACGATTGCCTTTACGATAAGTCATGGCCGTCGGATAAAAACATCAGATGTCTTTTCATGAATGGTCGGCATTACAAAGTGTTCTTTCTCATCACCATGCAGTACCCCCTTGGTATTCCTCCGCATCTACGTGCAAACGTAGATTACGTATTTATTTTAAGAGAAAATCAGGTCAAGCAACGCGAGAGAATCTATCAACAGTACGCGGGTATGTTTGATTCCTACGACGCCTTCAGTCAAGTTATGTTGCAATGCACAGAAAATTACGAGTGCCTTGTTATTGACAATAAGGTACAGAGCAATAAAATCGAGGATCAAGTCTATTGGTACAAGGCAACCGACCGCCAAAACTTCAAGCTGTGCTCTCCCGAGCTTTGGAACTTGCAGGCACTCGAGTCCGAGCGTCAATCCATGGGCCTTGTGCGAAAACCGGACGAAGATGAAGATGGCCCTTACAACCCTCAAATCATAAAAAAGAAAAATCAACCCGTCATCCGTGTCAGCAAAGGCTATTAGTCTTCCTGGCCCAAAATGCCCTGCAGACCAAGGCTATCTCATAATTGTAAATAAAAACATAGTCCTCGACGAAAATTTGATCGACCTTCGTTAGATTAACGGCAACAACAACACAAAGCTCCAAGTCACACACAACAATGCGGAACATTACTCAACACAGCTTTATGATGCCGAAGGATGGGTTTTCTGTCATAAATTCGCTTGCGAAAGCCGGTGTTGAAGATGACGACGTGAAGTCGCTGGTTTTCATTTTTCATGTCATGGAGAACCCTACCTTCATTGGTGACATGAAACGTATGGAGCACCGGACGATCAGGTATGAGCTTGAGGGTGCCGAGGAGTATGATGATATGCTCGATAAGATGCAGAATGTGATAGATGATATGTTGTCGAAGAGCTTTCTCCTTAGCAAGATTGAGGTGGAGGTAGAGCGCGAGGACTTTGAAAGTCGCCCCACCTACAATTCTCGGAATGCCTATTAGGGCAATAAAAATGAAAAAGCAAAAATTAATGGCAATTTTGTCATTTTGTCAGAATTGGTATAAAAGGGAATGCATACTCGTACAATGAAATAAGAAATACATCATACATCTAGTGGGTGATGTCCTCTTTGCGTTTTTGCACCAAATCGTCGTGAATTTTCTCCCAAGTCGGTCGAATTTTGTCGATGTATCCTTCAAAGTCTTTGGTTTGTTTTATTCGCATAATCTTGTTTTGTGCTTTTCGCTTCTCTTCTGCCTCCTTTTTGTTCATGGCGTTGTTTTCTTGACAGCGGCGAAGCCACTCGTTATGTTTTTTAACTTGTTTTTGTTCTCGGTCAGAAGCATTGAGGCTCGCAACCACATTGGACATATGATACTTCTCACAAAGCTGCACAATAGTGGGGTCCGAATCCTTTTTGATGAGTCCATTCAATAGGCATGTTGGAATGCGGTCATTGAAGATCCGCGCAATTCTCTTCATCCATTGGTGCGGCTCTGTGTCACCACGGTCCGACTCCAAAATGAATTTCACAAGATGGTAATTAGATACTTTGGTCATGGTTGAGGTTGGAGTGTAATTTATAGATGAATTGTAAATTTTAATATGCATTAAGGATTAGAGATGCAAAAACCGCAAGTTTTCCTAGATTCCCGCCGCTATGGAAGTGATTGCTGCGCACAAGAGGCAAAAGATGCTCAAAACAGCGCCATTTATTCTTGGACGAGCTTCCAACATCTACAAGCCGACTGCAAAGCGCCCAACATGCGCTCTCCTGATTTCCAGTACGAGCACCCCAATCTACGCGCTCGCATTGGCTACGGTGTCGCCGATGGTTGCGCCGTCGATTCATACTCGGCGCTACGCAATGATCCCAACCAAATGACTCGCGACCGTTGCCGAATTCAACTATTTGAGCGCATTTTCCAGGGTGTCCCCAACCTAAAACCTGGTGTTCCCGCCCCTGAAAAAGAAATGCCCCTGCAACAAGGCATCTCGAGCACCACTCTTGAGGGCGTGCAGTTCTCTTGCAAGAAATCCATTATGGAGCTAAGAACAAACAACCCCACCCCCCTTCTCGACTGCATGAAGGATATTCAGACCGCTGAAACCACAGTCGAGCCATGGATACGTGGCGGTGATAACACCCGTGACTTTGTTCGTCGCCAAGAGTTCCTCAAGAACTGCGGCCGCCAATTTTCTACTGTTGGGTCTGGACGCCCCAAGCTTCACTAGGTCATGGTCCTTATTTTTATTTACATTGATTAAGAAGAAATTCAAATGCCACAAAAGAGAGTTCGGGAGCCAGAAAGTCCGAACCTACGACATTCACAAGTTACTAAAACTCCTCCCTCAATCAAATCACCTCAAGTAAAAGCTACGTTGCCTACGCCATCTTTGAGTGGTATACAACGTAAAATCCAAAGAAAGCGTGAAGAACATTTTGGACCTTTGTTGCATAATCCTACCTTTTTTGATCTTCATAACGAGACAGAGCAAAACAGAACTCGAAATGCAACAGCTAGAAGTAAATTTATCCAAAGAGTTCAACAAAGTACAGTTAATCCCATACATGCTATAAATGCTGAAAGATATGAGCAATTCATCAGTCATATGCCACGAGAAACAAAAACCACACAACGACGGGAGAGTTTGAGCCAATTATTATCCCCGCAAACTAAAACAGTAAATTTGCAACAACTTCTCAAAGATGTTAAAGTCATTTTAGAAAGGAACGATTCACACGGGGGGAGGAAGCAACTATCAGAAAGGGCTGCAAAAATTAAAAAACCCACTAAAGGTAAGAAACAATGAGCTCCAACCGTATTATGTACGACTCATGCACGCAACAAAGACAAACAAAGGAAAGCGTCAGCATTCTAGGATACATCATGAATCCCATTCGCTATGAACATAAAAATAAGTGCCGCCACGAGCTCGGCCTCGTAAGCGGCCCCGCCGTGTCTCATGTGCAAGGTAATCTTGTGGATCTTGAAAGCGAATTGCGTGGGCAGACACGTCAAGCAACAATGTGTGCAGGCAAACAACACGCTCCCTCCAAATCTCCCCCGCCCAAAATGGAGCACCTCCCGCGTTGCCAAATGATTGCATACAAGCCGGTTCCCTTACCGCCGTCGATGGAACTAAATCACTGTCGAAAATAGATGAAGTATGCCATTTATTATCTCTTTATTTTTTTAGAATATATGTCGCAAACATCATTACGTCAAGATTCTTGCACTTATCAAGAACAACTTAGACGCTCTATTGGTCCCGGTATGTACATGTTGAGCACGCCGGCAAACGATTGCGGAACGTGTGGTAAAGATATTCCCGCCGATCCCTCGTTGCGTTACCAAGCATGGGGTCCCGGCATTTGCAGACCCGGCTCGACCGTTGATGTTGGCAGTGAATTGCTCGGCCTCAACTACAAGGCAAGCAAATGCAGCACCGAACAGTTTTTGCCTAGCAAATACCAGGCTGCAGGTGGTTGTGCGCCCGCAGGCACACAGGCGGCGCGATCATGCATGGCGCCCACTGAATCCACGCGTCTCTCGAATCCCCCTTGCACCCTTCGCGGTACCGGATGGAACCGATGGGAGTGGTTGTGCTATGATCCCCAAGATAAAGCAATCATTCCCTTTGAATGGAACGTGAATTACCGCACGGTTGCAAAGGACAACCACAAGGCATGCATTCCCAAGCCGATCGACGACTCCAAAATGCTACCGCCGACGATCAACAACCTTGCCGACCCATCGACAAATACATATACATGGACGCCGCCAAAAGGTTGCGGCGCGGAGGCCCCGGGAAACCCATATGCTCCCACATATACCTCGTGCGAGAACCTCAAGCGCCAAGGTAACTCGCTCTAAGTGCGTCTATTTTTTTATCTACATGAAAATTAGAACAAACAACAGATGTCTGAACGTACTTTCACAATTGAAGAGTCCGAAGTCAAGGTCACCGGTGGTCGCTTCAAGGCTTCCACTCCTGCGGCCGCCGCAAAAAAGGCCGCGCGCAAGCAGTTCAGAGAAGCCCATCACGGATGCAAACGCGTCGTAAGCTTCAAAATCCGCGAAACCACTCGCGGCAGTGATGGCGCCGTCTTTGCTTACAAGGGTAAGAAAGTGAAGCTCGACAAGCCCGTTACAATCAAGCACGGTGACGTTGAAATCACCTACGATTACACTTACTCGGTAGTTGCACTATAAGACTTGCATTCGAGTAAAGTTATTTTTTATCGTGTTATGAAGTAGAGATTCATAATATGGAAAATTATGCAAGTGCGGCCTTGTCAGGAATGGGATACATGCTTCAGCAAGAGCGTAACACCAATTTCGTAGCCCAACAACAAAAACAAGAAACCTTTTCAACCCCTATGCCGTCCATGGACAATGTGTATCACTCCGAGCATTGGTCCAAAGTGCGACGCGAGGAGGAGACCGCAGCACAAGGCATGTGGAATAAATCGCAAAGCCCGATGGAAACCGGTGTAGTTCCGCGTCCCGCGTATGCAGATATGTTCCAGCCGATTACACAGCCCTCGCAACAAACGGCTGCGGTGGCGTCGGCTGCAGGGCAACCAACGCACAACAACATGCAACCCTTCTTTGGAGGACGCGTGCGTCAAAACATCAATCCGTTTGCAAATGAATCACGTCTCGAACACTATACCGGTGCTACAAACGACCAGATCCATCGCCGCAAGGAGGAGGTCGGCTGCTTCTTCGAGCTCACTAAGGATTCTGGCAATGTGTGCGGAATGCAAAACAATTCTGATTTCTACCAAGGCTATTTGCAAACACCGGTAGTGCGAAACAATGAATTCCCAATCGAACAAATCCGCGTCGGCCCAGGTCTGAATGCCGGTTTCACTTCAAACCCATCTGGCGGTTTTCAACAAGGGGAAACCCTCGACTTTGTGCGTCCAAAGACAGTGGATGAGTTGCGCCCACTCAGCAAACCCAAAACTACCTTTGAAATTCCGTTTCAAGGCCCACAAAAGGGAACTCAGCAACGCGGTTTGTTTCAAAACATGGAGAAAAATCGCCCGGACACATACCACGAACAATCACCCGATCAATGGATCAAGACAACGGGGGCGATCACCAAAGACATGGAGCGTCCAACCCAACTCTTGAAAGCTGTGGCACGCACTGACACACATGTTCATTACGAAGGTGCTGCTCAATCAACACAACCCGGTATTGGTGACAAAGATGATTATGGCCTAAGCACGACATGTATCAGCGAGAATGAGCGTTCCACCACACAAACGCGCACCACCGTCAGTAACTTGACGTCCATCGTGAAATCGATCATTGCACCTTTCACGGATATGCTAAAGCGCACTCCGAAGGAATACACAATTGATGCTGCGCGCACGTTTGGTACCATGCAAGCGCAAATTCCTGCGAAAGCAACCCTTTATGATCCCGTGAATCATATGATGCGCACCACTATCAAGGAAACAACCATCCATGATACAACAATCATGAATCTTCGTGGGCGCGACGCCGTTCCGGTAACCAGCGACGATACAGCAAAGACAACCAATCGTGAAACACTACCAATTGAGGACTCCACGAGAAACGTGTCAGCACATACATACAAGGTCATTGTTTATAACCCTGACTCGGTTGCCAAGACTACACATCGTGAGACAACTTCGGACAACAACAATCAAGCAGGTTACGTGGGCGGCGACGTGGGTCGCAAGGGTGCTTACACACATATTCCTATCACAGTGTATGCTACACAAAAACAATTCATCAGTCAAAACGACCATATTGGTGGCGCCGGCAGTGGAATTGACCACAGAGGCATGTCTAAAGAAGCGGCGTACAATGCAACAATCGATGGCACCAAAGAGGCCATCAACATTGCCACGGGACGCACTCCTACAACACAAAAACACAAGATGCCGTTTGCCAAAGAGGGCATTGATATGGAGAGCAAGAAACTAGTGGGCGACAGCATGACTCAACGTGATGTCAGCAACATTTCACGTGTCTATCAACAAGGTCCCAAGCGAGTTGAAGCCTGTGATGCAACCAAATACGTCAATGACTTGCCAAACCAAGATCGTTTGGACTCGAATATCTTGGCATCTCTCAAAGACAACCCATACCAAGTACATATCAATCCCATTATCGAATGCAAGTGATCGCCTACTTCAATGGTGGCGCATATTGTTGTTGCAAGTTGATAGAATCCACTCCCAACACAGGGAAGAGGGCAATTTGGTCTTCAAAAACCATACCCTTGAAGGTCACAGCTATAACCACAAAGTCCAAACCAAAACCGGAATCCGACGAACGTATCCAGAATTCGTAGTGTTTCCCATGGTATTTGGCTTCCCTATAGAACAGCACTTCTAGGTGAAATAAAATGGAATTGGATTCTGCATTTTTTTGTTCTCTGAATGATATCCATCTATCATGCACGATTTGTATTTTTGGTTGTTCATCAAGTCCTTCCAATTTAAGCTCGTTTGAGTCTTGTACTTTTGCGGTCAGCCATTTCACAAGGTCGTTGTACGATTCCTTCATTGAGGCACCCGCGTCCATTGGATTTTTGTCTTTCGACCAGTTGCGTAAGTCGGCAACAGAGATCATGTCATTGCAGTTTTCACCAAACGCCTTTTTCAATCCACTTGTAAATGCGCTATTTTCGAGCTCATAGTTGTAGGTCGTTTTATATTTTCCTTTGGTTTCCCCTGGGACGCTTGAAATGGGGTGTCGCGTCCATGGCTCAATCGTCTCATCATCATTCGTATATTGAAGTGTTTCATTCTGACCCATAATTTCGAAGTGTTCCTCTTTTTTTTCGTGTGAGCGTAGAGAAGCATGAAACAGTACTGCTAACAAAAAAATGGCAAGCCCCGTCATTATTATACGGGAATTCATCCGCCAACCTTATTGTAAGGTAAGAAGATATAATGCTTTATTCATAGCGTTTTGCATGTCGTCTAAAATACTCGGAATGTCCGTTGATTTTGAATTGCTGAATGACTTGTATGCTTGCTCGATTTGATCGCGTTGAGCTTCAATAAATGAAACCGCTTTGGAAGGATCGCTTGACACAGGTTCTAATTTCAAAGTATTCTTGCTTTTTGATAGCTCTTTCGAGTACTTGCCCATGACGGCCTCTACGAGTGTGTCTGACAAGTCGCTCAATGAGACATGAAGTTCATCAAGAGCTTTATGGGCCGAGTATTGTCTTGTAGTCCAATGAAATACTTTGACCTGGTCCAAAATATGGAGAACCCATTGCATGAGTTGAAAATGATCCATTGACATGTCGTTTTACTATACTAGCTAGGGAAAAACAAAATATTGGTATCACATAGAATTGCACTCATATGACGAACTTCAAGTTCTCTCAAGATACAATGGCAGCAATAATGGCTGAAATGCAATCTGCTCAACTTGGCAATGTCCTTGCTAAATGGGATGATATTGTAAAGAATGCAATTGATCAAGTGCAATCCGTTGAAATGCCTGTACCGAAATCCTTCACAGAAGGCGTTCCTGTTGATGTTCTATCGTCTGTGTCTCGATTCATGAAGGATAAAGAGCTGACGAACTTTATGCATGTCAACAAGAGTGTCACAGAAAGTGTAAAGAAGATGAATCCACAAATGGTGCTCTTCACAAACATCATAAGACAAGTTCAAAAGATAGTTGATGACCAAGAAACTCAAAAGTCTGATCGAGTGTCAAGTATCATTCGTTATAACGCAGATAATCCATTGTTCAATCAACGCATGCAATCAAGTATTGAAAAAATAAAAGACATTTTAGACCATCCGTTTTTCTTTCGCGAACTACAATTTCCCAATGATCCATTTAAATCGGCACTTGACAGAAAATATCAATTTGAACATCTTGCAATACGGGCTTTTATTGTTGGTCTCAAAGAATATAAAACTAGTTTTTGGTCATGTATTCCATATTTGATCGATCTCAAGCATATTCAAAATGATAAAGAGCTTATTAAAACAATAAATGAAAAAATTGAATCCGTTTTAGTACCCGAAACCTCATACAACTTTCTACAATTAGTGACAGATGAATACTTTGTCAAGAAATATAGAAAACGTATCATTGAGGAAATACAAAGGTTTAACCCCGCCACTGAACAGGAATGCCATACATTGATAAGATTAGCTGTTCATAAATCGAGTTTGGCACAAACCTTCAAACCTGTTATATACAAGATGTTTGTATCTTACATGGAAAAAATAGTTGTAATGTCTGATAAATACGATCCAACTGGTGATCAGCTAATGAATTTTGTAAATGCCAATCGTTTTATGTACGAGTTAAAGGCTTATACATTAATTTATGATGAAATTCCGAAATTTAAATTTATGGCATTTGAATACCTTCAAAATGCTTGTTACTGGGGCCGTAAATATGTGTTCAGATCAGACTTTTTGTCCACAATTGCAGTTGCATTTCGATCATTTGATGACGCTAGAAAAAAACAAGCTTTGAGTTTTTTCGAATCCATTTTGGCCAATCCTCCCGCCAACTCGACTAAAAGCTTAACAACAAGCCCAACGAGTAGCTCCGCAAAGGGCTCCGCAAGGGGCTCCACAAAGAACTCCCCAACTAGCTCAGCAAGAAGCTCCGCAAGGGGTTCCACAAGAAGCTCCGCAAAGGGCTCCGCAAGGGGCTCCCCAACTAGCCCATCGACATGAATGACATGATTATTTTTCACTTAAAAGCAAATACTCTTTTGTAAGACACATGAAAACGAACAAGATCGATCTCCTTTTAGAATCCAAGGCACAATACACAGAGCATCTTTGTGAAATACTAATCAAGCCCATTTACGAGTCGATGCATGGGGATTTTTTGGCATGTGGTGGGAAACTACAGCAATTTCAGAAAGAGCTTGAAAAGGTGCCTGTCTGGAACCAAGACTTCATTCATGAAAAAGTCAAAAGCATTCCATGCGATTACTTGTCGGATCTTGTGAAAGCCGTTTTTACAATATATGTAAAGGTTCTCCTAGCAAGCACAAAACCGACCGCTAGTGAGCGGGACAATGTGAAACTAAAAATCCCCACCCTTGATACGTTTGTACATAGATGTTTTGTAAGTTCAGCGAGATCATTTTGGAAGAGACTGTTCTTGTTTGACAACAAACTCAAAATCGCCGAACAACAACAAAATATTGCTGTGTGCGAATCACTAATCCGCAAAGCCATTCAAAGTGCAATCCGTGACTCTCTTCCAATGCAAATGCTCGTGCAGTCTATCGTTGTGCCCAAAAAGAGCACAAACTCCACGTCAAGCTCTAGTTCAAGCTCAAATGATAGTGCCGAGAGTGATCCATCCGATGACGAAGCCGAGCCTGATGATGAAATCGAAGCGGCGGTTAGTGAAACGCCGATTGAAACGGTAAGTGCAGCAGCAAGTGAGGCGGTTAGTGAAACGCCGATGGAAGCGAGTGACACAGAAGAAGATATTGCACGTGAAGAGCCTATTGATATGAAGGTCGAAGTAGAGGTCGAGGTAGAGGTAGAGCAAAATGATGCACTTGTTTTGGTAGTACCCGAAAAAGAAACAGATACCGAAGTTGAAGTCGAAGAGCGGACAGTGCCCACATCGCCAGTAGTTCTGGACGAGAACAAGGAAGAAGAGATTCGTAAAAGTGTTGAAATTTTACCCAAAAATCAGACTCCATCTCTTCACGGAATTATTGATGTAGAAAAGGAAAAAGAACACGAACAAGAAGACAAAGAAGAAGATGTGGAAAATGACGATGGCGAGACTGCCAACACAGTAGATGCAGTATCCAAAGATGTACCATATCATCAAATGCTAGTCAATAAATCGCGCATCAAACAAAAGTCATTGGCGCAGCTGATTCGTAGAAAACGAGATAATGCGTTTTTTTAACAAAAATAAAGGCGAGCCCTATGATTAGATAGATATCAATGTACATTTGGTTTGTTTATGCATTGATTGTTTCAATTGTAGTCTATATTATGTATGATAAGATCAAAAGTAAAGATAATGAAGATCAAAAGCACTCCATCTCAATATTCTTCTTTATACTATTGCTATCCGTGACGGTCTTCTACTATATTGGCACCAACCATTCTTCGCTGGACATGGAAGGCGGTGGTGGTTTCGCAATAGACGACGGATTGGCTGTTGGATTCCCACCGTTTTAGAGTTAGGCCATTTCCAAATTGACTTTTGATGCTGTCTTCGGCTTTGACATGCTCGAACAAACTTGGCTCCAAAATGACAAGCAGCCCATACCAACATGTTGTACTTGGTTGAGGTTGAGTTTCCCCTTTGAAGCATCCATAAGCAACTGAACAGTGTCTTCAATGAGGTTTTGTTCCAAAAATAGTGTCAATGTCTTGGCCGTGCTCTCGGGAATCAAATCATCGGCAGTGCCAAAAATACCATCTTTGCCCTTTGCAACGATCTCAATGGTCTTTATGAGGTACTTCTTTTTCTCACTACCAGACACATCCTTGAAGTTGGCCATCAGTTCCATGCCTTTTGCGATGATGCACATGGCGGAATTAGCATTGACTTGTTTGTTCTCGAGAAGGTCTTGGAGACTTGTGATTAATGATTGCAAGATGACTGGGTTCATTGTATTGAAGGTATTAAAGAAAATAATCTAATGATTTTTATCATGACCCGCTTTGCTCTTCTTTTTGGCCTAAATTATGCTCATTGTAAGTCCGGTGAGCTCAGAGGATGCGTAAATGACGTCAATCTCATGAAAGCATACCTCCGAGATGGCCTCGGTTTTGACGTGACTGCTTTTACTGATGACTTGCATCAAAGGGACACAAGCAAACACGGCATGCTAAAGCATCTTCGTGCATGTGCGGATAAGACATGGAAGGACAACTTGGACGTCGTATGGATTCACTTTAGCGGACATGGAACGAGCATTGTCGATAAAAAAGGCGATGAAGAGGATGGCCTCGACGAATGCCTTGTTCCTAGTGATTACGAAACCAATGGCTTCATAGTCGATGACGACATCAATGATCTCTTTCAAAAGTTCAACCCCAAGACGCACGTTATTTGCGTATTCGATTGTTGCCATTCTGGCTCCATGGGCGATTTGAAATACTCCTTTGACGAACACCGTACCCGCAAGATTGAAAATAGAACATGCAATGTTGAGGGCCGTATCATTACACTATCGGGATGTAAAGACGACCAAACATCAGCAGATGCATGTGGTGTGGCTGCATTGGGTGAGTTTAGCGGGGCTTTGACAGCCTGCTTATTAAAAGTGCTAAAAGACCACGAAACCCATCGCAACCTATTTGTCATTATGTCCAAGGTTCATCAAGAACTCAAACGACTAAAGTTTTCTCAACATCCTGTTCTTGGAGCCTCCTATGACGTTCGCGAATGTCCTGAACTCATTCCCTCCACAAAGAACCACAAAGAACAACTAAAAAAGAGGTCTTCTACCGTGGTTCCAGTGGCGGATGTTGTGGATGAGGCGCAAGTGGTGCCAGTCGTGCCATCAGTGGTGCCTGTAGTGGTGCCCGTAGAGCTTGCTCCTTTCAAAGATATTGGAGTTCAGGTATTTGAGAGCCCCGACGACCTTCAGCTTTGGAAATCGCCAAAAAAAGAAGACGCTTGCTGCTTTCAATAATTATATGATGATAAAGATAGAAAAAAGAAATGAAAGACCGTTCCTTGTTTTTGCTCACCGCTTATGCAATCATACTTGTGCAACTTGCTATATCATTTGGCATCACCTACCAAGGGCGAAAAATGGAATCCGTCATCAGTCGCATTCCGAACAAATGGGTTCTATTTGGGCTTTTGATTCTAGTGATAGTTATACTGACATTGGTGCCCATGCCGCTGCCTTTGAAATTTCTAGTCTTCACAATATTTGCCATCATCATCGGACTCTTGTTGCTAAAAATAACATACAAGTTCGACATTGAGTTTGTGAATAAAGCCCTGGTGGGATCCATTCTCACATTTGTGGTAATGTCGGTGATCGGTTATACTCTGTTCCAAATTGGTTACTCCTTTGCCTTCTTGTCTGCGATTCTCATGTTTGTCTTGATCGCCTTGATCATCACCGGTATTGTCTTTATGTTCGTAAAAGTATCAAAACCTGTTTATAAGGTTTATTTGTCCATCATTTTCATCACCATGGCAATTTTAACGGCACATGATACAAATGTAATTATGGACAAAAACTATTTTGGTGATGTTATAGATGCAGCCCTTGCCTTGTATTTGAACATCATTAACATGTTCGAAAGTCTATTTAATATCGAAGTCCTTGACATGCTAATGGAAGGGGGAAAGAAACAATAAAAACCATATATAGATGAGCGCCCTGTAAATACAATGACCTCAACACCAATTTTTAAATTTGATGAAGAGCAACACTCGTATGCACTGGCACACGCACATGCACAGGCACAAACCTACATGTTTAACCGCGCCGTATGTATTTCACGTGAAAATCGCACAAAAAAGACGAGTCCGGGACACATTGCCCGTTTCTTACAAAATGTTTTTGATCAAAACAAGGCACATGATTCATGTCGGCCAGTATCAAGACCTATTCCACCCTCGCCAAAAGTTCGAATAATAGGATTTAACATGTATTAAGCAGTCTTGTTGCCGAAGCGTCGATGTTGCGCAAGTTCATCGTAGCCACTCTCGGGATACGCTTTATCGAGGCATTGAAAGCCGTTGCCTTCTTTGCAAGTGGGACCGGTGCTATAGCACCATTCAGCAAAGCCCCCTTGGTCATTGGGAATGGTTGTGGATGGCACGGTGTAGAACTCGCGTTGAGAGGACATGCGGTCATATACGTCACTCACGTCGCGAAATAGGCGCGCATTAAAGTTATTGGAAATCTGTTGTTGCACACGCGGATTGTCGGTACTGCATGCATTGGGACGATTGGGATTTTCACTTATATCCACCAGGCTCGGATTCATGAATGGATTGTCCAACGTGGATCTAGCACATACGGTATTGTCAATTACATCGAGGTTTTTTACTTCGAGGAATTTTTCAGCATGGCGGCGCTTTGACTTTTCATATTCATATAGAACGATCGAAATAAGCGCTGCGACGATACCCATAAAGAGATATCGATAGTCGGCGCGTAGAAGGGCTAGAATTACGCCCAAGTAAATAAAAAACCGCACGATTGCATTGAGCTTTGCCTCAAATGTCATGCTTTCGGAGGGCAGCACTTCAAAGAAATTACTTGCATTGAAGAGATCGCCGATCTTATTGTACCAAATTTCTTCCATGTCGGTCTTTTTTACTCTACATCATCTTCAGCTTTTTTTTGTGAAGCAAGCTTTTTCTGAAGCTTTTTCGCAAGGGCCTGTCGTTTCATTTCGGCATTCATTCGTGCGCCCGCTGCGTTTGTTTTTGCCTTTGGCTGTCCCATCATGTTTGACATCATTGCTGCCATTGAAGAGAAGTCAAAGCCGCCGCCGCCACCGCCGCCGCCACCGGATGTAGATGCGCCACCGCCCGTCATGCTGCCAAGAATGTCACCAAGGTTGCCCAAATCCTTTGCCATACCACCGGGTAGCATGGACGGAAGTTTTGCCGCAAGGCTCATCGCGTCTTGAAACAATTGTTCTTGTTTGATTTCGCCCGATGCCATCTTTGATACCATCTTTTGGCTGACGGTCGAAAGGAGGTTGGTCAGCCCCGCGGGGTTTTGAAAGATATCAGCAATGTTGCCACTGCCTAGAGTCTTTTGGAGCTCTTCAATATTTACTTCTGACATAATTTCCTTTGCGAGTTTTCCCAACGAGGTATTTTCAATGTCACGCAACCCCTCATCCATGGAAATATGGACATTCTTCTTATACAATACGTGAAGACGACCAACAATTTCCTTGGTTCTATCGGAATCAAGTGCATCAAATGCCACCACATATTTTTCATCAGATGTAAAGGCTTTCACGACTTCGACCAATGGTGCGGGATCGCTGATTTCTGTAAGGAGACCAAATATCACAAGGTATTGATGCAAGAGATAAGGGTGTTGCAAAACCGCAAAGAGATCTCCAAGCGAAACTCCCTTGAAAATTTGGACCGCCGATGATGACAATGTGGCCTCTGCCTCAATTTCTTCAATTGGCTTTGTTGTGTAGTCGTTCCAGAAAGATGCGGCCTCAGTCTTGAAAAATTCAAGATGTTCAATGCTTGATTTGTCAAAGCTTGTGTAGTTGCTGCGAATGGCCCGAAGAATATTGCGCGCCGGCTTGCTCACCTCTTTCTTCTGTTTTGCAAGGTCTTTGCTCTTCTTTAAAAGATCCCAGTAATATTGATTGAAAACAAAGATACATTGCTCGGACATAATTGACTTACGTATAAATAGCGTGGGATTAATACCTTTAAATCAAAGTATGAATCTTGAAAAATAAGAAATTAGAAAAGGCATGAAATATGTTCTAATTACTGCACAATTTTCCGGTTCAGGACAATAAGCACTTTAAGATATTTCCAAACAATATTTTTGTTGTCATCATCGAGTTGGTGCCAATAACCTTTTATCTTATTAATAATATCGAGTGCATCTCCCGTACTATCGATGTCTGTGTAGGCGTTGCCAAGGAAAAACTCTTCATCTCTTGACATAATGTTCTCGGCGTAAGGAACACAAACTTGTTCTTGAAAAACGGATTGAATAGCGAAAGGACTCGACATAAGAAAGCCCTTTGCGCCAAATGAGTACATTTGGAGTTGTGTGTCATCCGGAAATGTTTTTGACAGTTCTGCTAGAAATTCTAGAAAGGTTTCATTAAACTTTGCTAGATAATCCATGTCTTCAATGAGAATATACTTATCATAGGTTTTAAATCATTTGGCTCCTACGTGGCTTGGCTCTAGAGCGGACGACCACCCGGAGGGGGGTTGTTGGGCTTCATGAAAGAAACGTCATTGTCACGTTGGGCCATAATACTCTCCATTGTCGGTAAGTCTTTTTTAGAACGTTGATCGGAATTTATTGCTTGTGTTGGAGCCAACTCGCCAATTGGCTTGTCTTCATTCACAGAAGACCACAAGTGACCGAGTGCATTCGGAATCTCGGCTTCGTTCTCAATAAACGTAAAGTTTCCTGCAGATGCTGTGAGCTCGAACCCATCCGGTCCGTCTTGCACGACGTTGATGGGTGCGGATGTAGTGATTGATTGTGGTGATTCTTCTTTTTTAGACAAGCTCGGTTGCATGAGACGCCCCCGGTTTGGCAAAAGCAAAAAGTCAAAAACATCTTTTCCAAATAATATCTCTTTTGATCCTCCTGTTGGTGATAAAATTAGTGCCGGTACCATGGAAATTCGTTGCAGTACTTTAGGATTCGATTTTCGTATTTGTTCCACACAACATAATTTTACGGCCCCATTTGTGTCATATCGCTTCACACTGTCTAATAACATAGAGCAGTGCGGACAATGAATGCTATAAAATAATATCATTCCCTCTGTTCTTCAAGGCGGAATATTCATTATATGTATTGAACGCACGTGGCTTAAAAATTGATTCTGTTAAATTAATAGGAAGCTCAAAGACATATACAACCATGTTTCGGAACTACAAATACGACGAAAAAGCTGAGCGCCATTCGTTCGAAATTCATAATGTTGATCTCTCCATCGTCAATGGTTTGCGTCGCGCCATCATGACCGATATTCCTATGGTGGGATTTCGAGGTGAGGGCGAGAGTGAGGGCGAGGGCGGTACAAGTGTGCGCATCTTGGCGAATTCAGGTCCTCTTCATAACGAATTCATGACGCATCGCATTGGCCTGCTCCCGATTCACTTTAATGACACCGAGCTAGAAGCATATCAAGATGGTAAATACACATTTTTCCTGGACGTTAAAAACAATGGCAATGACGTGATAAACGTGACTACCAAACATATGGCTGCTACCGTACGAGTCGAAACGGCGGCCGAAAATACGGCGCCCGAAGATGAGGCGGGTGTGGCTGGTGCGGTGGCGGATGTCGTGGTCACAACAATTGACGCAACAAAAAATGAAATCGAGCGCTGGTTCCCGGCAAATAAAATTACGAAGGAGCATATTCTGATCACGCGGCTGCGTGCAGGCGAGGTTCTCAAGTTTGAAGCATCGCCCGTTCAATCGACTGCCCGAGAACATGCATCGTTTAGCCCCGTCTCCCTTTGCACACTCAGCTTTATGCAAGACGCATTGGCAATCAAGGAACAAGGTGTGACCGACATTCTTCAAAAGGAGCGCACGTTTATTAAGAACAAGTATGGCGACCCGATTGCATTTCTCTTCGAGCTTGAATGCGAGACTAGCCTTGCGCCCATGTACCTCATAAATAAGGCCATTGATGTCATGAATCTCCGTATGACAACTATCATCGAAGAACTTTCCAATGAGCCGAGTGAAAAGATTACCCGTAAATGGTGCGATACAATGCCCGGCTACGAATTTACAATTGAAAAAGAAGATGATACCATCGGTCACATCCTTCAATCCACAATGTATGACACTTATATCCGTCAAAAAGAGCCCATCGGCAATTACAACATGTCATACTGTGGATATGTTTGCCCACATCCGCTCGATCATAAGGTACTTTTCCGCATGTTTTTGAAGCCAAAGGCGGAGAATTCAGAGGACGGAGGCAATGACGCAGATGTTGGCAATGACAAAGCCCCCGAAGATCTTTACGTCACAACCTTTATCAAGCACTGTAGCGATATTAAAGCAAAACTTGAAGAGGTCAAGCTTGAATGGTCTTCATTTCAAATGAAATAAGTCGCATGAAATGTTGTTTAGTTTTCTTTTGTAGCTTTGCCATAAAAATAAAGCTTGCGATGAAATAGAGGGACCATGTCCGACGACGAAATTCGAGGCGATGTCGAACGGCTCATTGCACAACCAAACGATGCGTCGATGACCGACGGCGCAGCGGAGACCGATGGCGCCGTGGAGGAGGCGCGCGAAGGTGAGGGCGAGGCCGAAAGTGCAGCGAAACCCGACTTGCTAGAAGAGGAGTGGGTGCGTGTAAATGAAACCGTGCCCGAAATTGAAATTCGAATCATTCAAAGCCTTGGTGATAAGATTCTTGAGGACCCGTTCTTCAACGCATACAGTGATCAAGATCTAGTCACTACCATCTATAATCTTTTATTACAATCCGATGTGGATGAATCTCTACTTCATGCGAAAGCCCATTCGTACTACAATCTTATTAAGCGTCACATTGAAAAGCTTCAAGCAGAGAAATATGTAAAAGCAAGTATAATCCCATTTATCGAAGGCTCACGCAAGGACAATGAAGACCTTGAGCAAGTATTGGCCGACATGGATCCGAAGCAAAATTTTGCTCAAAACCAAAATACTCTTAATAATCTCTACTTGCCGATTGATTCGTATATAACCGATGAAAACCATTGGACGCCAAAACAAGACATTGATGTGTCTCTTGGCGGTGATGACATGTCGAGCCAAGTCCGTGTCTTAAAACGTGACAATTCTCACCTTCAGGTCAATGGGTTCTTCAAAGTAACCGTAGATCCTTCACGAAATCGCACCGCACTCCTCCACGAACGCATGGATAATTCATTCAAACAGACCATCTTATCCTTTGAAGATATTGACGAGTTGAATGAGCCACTTGAAAGACATCTTGAAAAGCGGAATAAGATTGATATCAATGGTTTTATCAAACACATCACTGAGGTTTTAAATTTCCATTCCCTCGGACAACTTCTGTATGAGCACGAGGGCGTTGCACTTGACGAGCTGAACCATATGCAACAGATGGTGATTTTCTTCCACCTCATGAAGCTCGCCGACCTCGAAAAGCCGCTTGATATCGAAAGCTCGGAAGCAACGAACTACATGCCCCGTGTCCGCAAGGTAAATCAATCGATCTTGGAGTCCGTTGAGATCATCCAACGCATCGCAAAAGACTATGAGCCCACATTAGATGAATACAAACAAAAGGCAAAGGAGTACCAAGTCATTATTTCGGATCATCCTGTGATATCTCCTAAAACAAATCGCGCCCACTTTCAATCTCCTTATGCGCTCTTTAATGCCCTCATAAAGCCAAATAGTGATATTACCCTCGAAGTGGCGATCGAGCATTTGCAGATCATGATTCAGAAACGTAACATGGAGTTAGCTTTTACATTTGTTCGGGATTTGGGAAAGATGGATGGATTCAATGGGTTGGAAGAGATGACGGCCAGCATGCAGCGCCTTCGCATGTCTCTCAAAGACGAACACGCGCCCCTCGTGCGTACATATGAGGCTAAATACAAAGGAAAACAAGGCACGCGAACATTCTTCCTTGAGGATGTGGGAGCTGGCATGGTTGCTGACGAGCAACACCATTCGGATTTTGTGATGGAGGAGGGCGCGCTTGACGGCGGCGATGAGAGTTACGCAGAACAGACACTCATATCCGATTTCGATGACGAAGGTTTCGGTATTGCAACAATTGTAAATGTAAATGACATCAATGCATCGGTTCGTGAGCATGTGGTCCTTTTATTAAGATATTTCAACGAGCTATCACATGCCTCGCAGCTCCCAATTGACCTTGTAAAAATGACCGAAATGTTCAATGCGAACTTTAAAGTAACGTCGCGGATGTTTGAACTCAAGAAGGAGTTTGGTCTGCATTTCTCGGATGAAATGATGAAAATGCTTTTGTCAAATCAAATAAATGTGCAAGATGTCATTGCCCCTGAGATTGAAGACGACCTACAAGCTAAATTGAAAGAGATCAATACAACTTTCAAGACGCGAATGGTCAGCGGCTTTATGTTGGGTATCACTTGGTGGATCATTGAATTACAGACGGCATTTTCCAATGGCCAATCGTCACTTGATCCCATTTCTTATGGATGCAAACCACTTTGGGCATTCCACGGACCCCCAATGTCAGATTTTCAAGAGGATGCCGGCATTTTCGTGTTTCTAATGTGCTCCATTCGATTTCTTTGGGAGCCAGAAAATTCACCTTGGCGCACGTATTTTACCGACATCGTCAGCAAACCGGATCATCGCCTAGCAAATTCAATCGTGCTTTATGCGTCCAAGTACTTTTCTACAATAACAGGCGTCCTGCAAAACGATTGGAATGAGCGCTTACAGGCTTTAGTTACAGCCGATCGCAAACATCGTGTAAGTTCTCACATTACAACCTTGAGAAAGCTGGTCAGCTATGACTCAACTCACATAAAGGCATACAAGGCTGCATTGATCAATCTACCCAGCATCATCGCCTCTCAAGCGGGACCGCGCCTGGGATCACTCATGTCACTCAAAAATACATGCTGCACGCAGAGCCTAAATAAGAATTTCAAGGCATACTCAGACATCAGTGCGCTCGACAAAATAAGCGACATTCTAATGAAAAGACAAAGCCGCTTTGCGGACCACTATAAATTAAAAGTGCGATCGCAGCAAAACCTTGCCAAATTGGGATGGATCAGCGCACAAGAAGAAGGAGATGCCCCGAAACCGCGCCCACTGGATGATTCAATGAAAAGCATACCTGATGCAATAAGCATTGTTAAAGATGATGTATCACCATACTATGAGTATTTGAAAACTCTAAACATTCATGCCAAAGATATGCCAAAGCTATCTGAAAGGTATGAGGCGCACTTGCGAGCCAATGTGTCCGATAAGGCAAAGCTGCAATCTATCAAACTCAAAATTGCAAATGCAACCGTCAGTGGTATCATCGACCTCATGAACGTTTTGACCATAAACCTACATAAACTCAAAGTCAAATATGACGACGATGGTGAGATTATGATCGTGCGCGTCCTTCAAACCAGCATCCAAAAAATAATCGAGATGCGGTCATTTTTGAGAGCGCAAAGGTGCGTGATTGACGACGAAGATTATAACGAAGTCCAACAGTTTGCAATTATTCTCTTCTACCGAGCCATGTTGTTACCAGGTGAGCCGGATAAGGCGGGAGGAATTGTGATTGTCAATGCCGAGGACATGGTGAATTTACAAGCCCTCGACAACCGGATATTGCTCAATGTATATAAGCATTCTGTGAATGCCATTGCAGCTTCGCTCGGACAAAGCGCAGTGCCGACACAAAAAGAACTGTTTGACTACATCACGCGCATGCGCGAATCGCAAAAGACTGAAAAGATTGCCAAGTATGAAAATATGCCGTCTCGATCAAAGGACGATATGCGCGAGTTGAAGCAACTCAAAATGTTCGATGTCATTGAATCGGCGCTTAACAATGCTAACAGTGCTGACGGGACAATCGACGATATTCCCGATGAAAATCCGTACGCCCAAGCGCTCGCCGACAATGACATGGTGGTATTCTCACCAACCGACGGAGACGCCGATGAAATGGACGAGGATGCATTGAATGATGGTAATTTTTAATAAGGGACATGGAGGGGAGGGAGGGGTATCTTTTTTTAAAGTTTTCACTACTGTAGAGGCATTGAAGGCGCCAAGATGGGACCTAGGATTCTCATGTTAATATTTATAGTCATTACCATCGGCTTCTTGTCCCGTCGCTTTCTTCCAGGCGGGCGATCAAAACGCGAACGGCGCCGTGCGGCATTGAAACGCTTGACGGAAAAGTTTGCCGTCAATGTGTGTGATCCAATAACAAACATATGCATTGCCACAACAGATGACAACGGTAATACGAATTTGCGACCCTTCCGCGACGACAAGAACATTATTTTGCAAGGTAGCACAAAAGTTATTGGGGGCGCCGGTAATCAACCCATGTTTCGTGTCAGCAAAGCAGGTGGGAGTGGCGATGCTATGCTAATCAATGCAGGTGGCGAAGTCGTTGCAAATAGATTCAAGGTGGGCACATCCACCATCTCTTCAGCCAATGCCGGGCAATTGACGATAAATGCGCAAAAGCTCGATGTATCTGGCGAGTTGAACGTTTTGGGAAACCTAAAATCCAATGGTAAAATTGTCATGACCATTGATCAAGCCATACCTGGTCCCGCTGGTCCAGCCGGTGTTCCGGGAGCGCCCGGATCATCGGGGCCTCAAGGCGAGACTGGACGACAAGGTGGTGTCGGCCCACGTGGGCCTCCTGGTTCAAAGGGCGAAACCGGTGCCATGGGTGAAATTGGCAGTACAGGTCTCATAGGCCCACGTGGGTCCATTGGGGAGAAAGGCGATCAAGGGGAGAAAGGGGATCAAGGGGTGATCGGTCCTATTGGACCCGTCGGTCCTCTTGGACCTCAAGGACTCCAAGGCGACAAGGGCATCCGTGGTGAAAAGGGCGACAAAGGTGACATTGGCGCCCGCGGACCAACAGGCGTGGGCCTCGACGATCAAACGGAACGTGTAAAGCTAAATCGCCTGCAGCTCGGCAATAAATTCCTACTCTCGGGTGTCGGCGATGCACATGGAAATGACGATTGGCTCCGCGTTTTTGACGCTGGCAATACGGGATATCATGGCGGTGTTGCCGCCGGAAAACTATGGACACCAACATTATATAATACAACCAAATCCGAATTCCATGGCAACGATAACGCCTTCAAAGGAGGGGTGAGCGAACACAACCCGCATAACTGGTGGTCTCATTTCCCTTGGCCGGGAGACAACAAAAATTACATTCGAGGCGACACGGAACTTCGTGGAAACACAAATAACATTGGGGACATTAGCGTCGGGCGCCATGCACGTGTCAATGGAATGATTGTCGCAAACGGTGGGCGACTTCATACGCCTGGTCGCATGCACGTCGATGGAGGCGAATTATTGTACATCTTGAACAAAAGTGGCGTGGTGGTTGGAAAAGAGTGGGGCGGAAATGGCAACATGAATGTGCAAGGCCGTCTCTCCACAAACCAGGACTTTTGCATCAATGGCACATGCATCAACGAGGCGCACTTGAGAATGCTCACGGATGGGTTCCGTATTCAAACACTCGACAATGGCTGGCACTATGGTGCCGCGCTACATACACACAGTGATGGTGTTGCACGAATTGCCGATTGGCGATACCGCACCAAGTACCGTATGATTCGAGATTTTTAATTGATGATGACTATTTTATTTTTATTATGGCCCAAAAAATGATTCGGTATATAAAATAATGATTTAACTTGTATAGAGGTAAAATAAGGTAATCATTTGCAATGATTATTCCGATTCGTTGCTTCACGTGTGGTAAAGTGCTCGCCGACAAGTACGAATATTTCGTCGAGAAGGGCCGACAGCGCGAAAAGGAGGTGGAGGCGGCTGGGGGCGAGGCCACTGCAAAATATAAGCACTTTGATGCTGCAACAAAAGGCGATATCTTGAATGACCTTGGACTCACACGCTACTGTTGCCGCCGCCACCTACTTGCTCAAGTCGATATGATGGACACCATTTGATCGTATGGATTGTAAATATATATTTCCATGAATTAAAGGGCGGGCGAGCATGGCTGCTAAGGATGCAAAATCTCTTTTTAAAGAGTTGAACGAAAACCGCTTCCTGAGCAAAGACGTGCGCGCCGAAGAAAATGTCGAGGTCATGAAAGATTTTTTAAAGGAGTTTCCAAAAAGCATTCCCGCCGACAAAAATCCAAAAAGCACTATAATGGACTTATCGGTAAGAGAGGTTTTAAGCCGCACGGTCGGAACTGCTGTGGATATTGTCGAGGATATTTCAAAATTAGTGAGTGAGCGTCATCAAATGAGTTCAACGCAACTCAGACGTTCTGTGCTTTTATTATTCACGGAACCGAGTCGGCGATTGTTCGTAGGAATTTGGCTTGTGGTCATCTCTTTCATTTTGTACTTTATAGACAGTGCTGCATAAAATGCGAATTATTTTTATAACGGGAGAGCAGAGGGCGAATGTATGTTGAACACGTAAAAACGGACATATGGATCTTTGTCATTTTCGGATCCATTGCGTTTTTTTATATGAGATCCGCTCGAACCGACATTCTACTTGCATTAATTATTGCGTCAATTTGGGCTCTAGTTGCGTACATGTTTCTTGTTGAAAAAAGTAAGGTCATCGAAAAATCTGAAAAGTCTGCACATGCATCGTTTCATGACATTCAAGAACGTGCAAAAATGGGACACAAAGAGATTATAAGCGACGTGGTTGAAGTCACGCGTATTCCACGACAAGGTCTTAAACATGTCGGTAAAAACAAAACATTTGTTGATATCATTAATGACTTGAAGTTTGTGAAAATATTCGACAAGTCCCGCTACCAAGATATCATCGTTCATATGGACAAACTCCAAAAAACGTACTCGTATATTTTGTCCAAGCGCGTCAAGGCACGCGAGCATGTGCCCATTTTTGTGGATCTTGCCGACGCTGTCAAGGAACTGCTCTATAGTCTGTATCTTGTTGTCCCTCCTAAACTGCGTCATACATATGGCATTCACCCGTACAATGTCCTTCGTGGGAATATTGAAACCTTTCACAAAACGATTGACCAGATGACCCGTGTATTATATAATTTCAACAAAGGAGAAATGAAAGCACCGTATTTCGCATTCATGTCGCCAAGTGCATATGACGCCCCTCGTCAAGTCATTCGCGAACACACATTGCCGTAAAATTAATGTGCGGACATTAAATAGAAATAGAAATAAAATGGCTGAAGTTAAGAAATCCCTCAAAAAGCTCGAGTGCCTTGAGAAAGAGGTAGTGCGTGCGCTTACCGCTGCGCATGCGGGTCGCAAAGGTGTGGAAGGCGCTCTTGAAAAGGCGCTGAAGCACGTCGATGCAACGCGCGAGTGCCTTGTGAAAATGCAGGGCTCTAAGAAACAGTCGGGTGGTTTCTTCGAAATGCTAAACGCCGACGTAATGAACACATCGGAACTTCTACAGCGCCGTGACGTGTATAACATGGGAAACGACCAGGCGACGGCAATGAAATACACCAACACATCACCCTTTACATCGGGCACAGCAGGAAGTGATGGTGCTATTACCCCCGCTGGATCGGATGGATCATTGGTTCCCCCCACCTATATCGCCACCACATCTACGGGTGGTGGTAAGAGAAAGGGAGTTAAAGCTAAATCCGCTAAGAAGAGTAAATGAGCAACAATGGAACACCGTGGTGTGCCGAGGATATCGATGACCTAAACGTCATGTATATGAATGGTTTTTCTTACAGAAAAATGACACAGACTTTGAAACGTAGCAAAAACGCAGTGCGCCACGCCATTCGCAACATCTTGCTTCGTGAATGCCTTGACTACTTCAATGCCGAAAATAGAAAGGCCGTCCCAATGCACGAGTCTCTCGTGTCTAAGAAATGGATTGTGCAAGCCGAGGCCGAGGGCGAAGATGCCGAGGACGATGACGATGACGGCAATGATGCAGACGACGAGGACGAGGACGAGGACGAGGACGGGGACGAAGAAGACGACGATGAGGATGACGAAGACACTTCTAGCAGTGCATCGCAATATGTCGCACGTACGCATGGAAGTGTTTCAAAAAACGATCACAATAAATCAAATCGCATTTGCAGATTCGTCGGCATGACATGTACCCTCATTGCAATTACAATGTTTGGAGTGGTTGCTTTCCCACCAGATGACATCTACACAATCGAGACAACATGCTGCTAATGGACTCATGGACTCATGTGCAAATTGAGTTTTTTTTAAACGACTGATAGAACACCAGTCATCGGTGCATGAACTGTGCATTTGTATCGGTATGTATTTCCGGTAGGGGCATTCAAAGGAATCTCAAAGGTCAATGTTTCCCCCTCGCTGGCGATGCTAGACGTAGCACCACTTGATGTAAGAAGAGTGGTGGCTAAGATGGGGCTTCCATCGTCCATAACCAATTCAACCGGATGACTCGCCGTTGCATTCGTCCAACTGTACCTCAACCCACGCACGACATAAAATGTTGGGTTCTCGGTATTGTCCGGCGTAATACCACTTCCAGTCACTGAATACGAAGTTCCAGACCCGCTCGCAAATGTCCATGATGCATGAATTACCGGGGCGGCGGGAGTGGGAGTGGGAACAGTGGCAACGTCGGGGGCGATTGTTTTCCATGAATCCACGGCAGCCACATATGCGTTACTTTCTCCTACTACATACGCAAACATTCCTGGGTACTGCGTCGCAGATGGTAAGTCACTCAATGTTGCAAATGAGTTTTTTGAAAACACTTTTTCGGCATAAATATCATTCGCTTTTACGTGCCCATGTACATGAAGTGCATGCGTCGCTTGGGCCGTACCTATGCCGACATTGCCATTCAAAAATGAAGCACCATGCACATGCAATGGTTGGATCGGGACAGTTGTTCCAATGCCGACGCCGTTGAGGTTAATGGACTCGTATCCGCGAGATGCAAACGTAGCAATGTTCTCATTGAGGCTATTTACAATCGAGAATGCAGTGCCAAACTCTTCTGCGAAAAATTGCAATTGATTTTCGTAAGGGCGAAAAGCCCAAGGCTGCTGAAGGTTCAATCGCACCAATGCATCTTCCGACACGGCCGCGAGACCTTGGCCAACATCCAATCTACGGCCAATGCCCACGTTTCCAGAAAATGTTAAATTACTCGTAGATAATTGTAAAAGCCATTGGGATGGGTTGATTTCAATATTTTGTGTTAAAAGTCCCGGACGAAGTTCGCTATCCTCGTATAAAAGCTCCGGCCACAAAGTTACATCAAACACATCACCGCGATAGATCGGTTGCATAAGAGCGACCGTCACTAGCGTTTTTGCTTGATCGTATGCAATGTTATAGGTAACATTGTAATCATGGTTGGATGAAGATAGGTAAGCTAATTTTATGCCATTCACACACACGTGTGCCTTGTTTGGAGAAAAGGTGAAAATACCGTCGATGAGGAACTCTTGGGATTGCATCGTGTCCGATGTGACTTGCAAGGTGCGCGTTATAGGTTGCGCTTGAAGATTTGTGCGCACCATCTCGGAATCATAATTGTAGTAAAACTGATTGAGGACATTTAGATTTGATGTCGTCAGAGTTCCTACTACAGTGACATTGGAAGACATCATATGTCCATGAATCTCGACATCTTTTCCGACCGTTACGGTATCACTGAACGTAATATTGCCATGGTGTTTTTGGTCAAGTGACACAAAGCCATTGGGGTATGTAAAATGATATTTGCTTGGCGTCGTGGATGTGGCCAACTGTTCGGAGGCGAATGAGGAAAGACGATTTGATTCTATGAAGGTGCGGAGGCCAGCGTCCGTGGTTGTTCGCGTTGCCTTTCCTGCGTCCCAAATGTATTTATATATCAAAACGAGTTGATAATCGGGTATGCTATCCGTAAAAATGTAAAATGCACCCAATTGCATACTCGTACCTGTGGTGCCCGTGCTAGATGCAATATGTGACGCGCCTACACGTGCCGCTTTTCGCGGAATAACTGGAATCGGCTGAAGTACAACACTGTTCGCTATAATTTTGGAACCTTCAGCGGTGGTTTGAGCAATTTTTATAGTTTCACTGTCGGCAAGTACGGTAATCAGAATCCATTCATTCGATAATTCTACTTCTAATGACGTTATTGTATGGGTCAGAGATGCGCCATTGTAAATGGCTAATTCAAGATGGTTGTTTTCTTTCAAAGAAAGAACCACGTTGTTATCAAGAACACCGTTGCCGAGGTCAAATAGGGGACCGGGAGTGCCAACGAATTTGAAAAAGGCCGTAATGATGAACGAGCTTGTAAGTTGGAAGACGGGAAGATGAATAAAATGCCCGCTTTCAGAAATTAAATCTATGAATGCCCCATTATTGTAGCCGCCATTGACGTGCAACATGGGCAACTGGCTTTCCGGTGTCGCATAGCAGAATGCGGAGTTCCAAGTTCGAATTTGAACCGGCGTAGATGCGGATGCGTCTGCGTACTTGTTGAAACTTGACGCCTCGAGCCGTACGGCCATGTTGGTCGTCGGGAGTTCTAAGGATGGAGATAGAATGGTTTCAATAGAGTGCTCGGTAAAATTACCCGACGAATGTATCAATTTTCTCACGTGATCATGGTGTTCAACGTTGATGTCAAAGACATGACGGGCATACAAGGTAATGTTTGCAATGGAAACTGAATTCGTTCCTACCGTTTGTAAGAACTCGAATTGATAGATGGGGAAAGACGAAGGTGAGGGCGTTGCATTCAGGAAGATGCGCGTCTCCCCCGGATGGGACCAGGATTCGGAAGGCAATGTTCTGGTTTCAATCAAGGTCGGTGTCGCACCCACGGACACAAGACCATAAACACGCCATTTCATGGGTGACTGTCCCAAATACCCCGCATCTGCACGAATGGTGATGGCATATGTGTAGAGAACAATGGGGGCGGGGAGTTGAATGGTCAATGTCGGCGTTGTGAAGGGACCAGATGGGTCTTGTCCATATTGCAACGAGACAATCGATTCCCATCGTGTGTTGGGGTTTTGGTCAAAGGCAAAGTATGGCGATTGCTCATTCACTTCACCATAATTTCGAATGGAGTTTGCCCACACACGATACTCGCTTTGCTCGTCTTGTCCGTTGATCGCTGCATACACGCCATATGTCTCCGAATGTATGCTTTGAATGGGGCTTATTGCATTGTCGAGCTCGAAAGCAAGGAGTGGGACAGGGGGTGGGTACTCAATGTTCGACGTGCTCGTGTATGCAAATGTTTGAGTGGCACTCGGAAATGTTTGCAGTTGATTGCCGACCACGTAAAGCGTGTTACCCGTAAGGCTCTTTAACTCAAGGCCATTGATGTCGATTGTGGCATCAGAAATATAAAGGTCTTTGAAGCGTGCTTCTGGGCTCCCGAGGTTATAAATGTTGCATTGGGAGGGAAGTATGTGGCCTTCGACTAGCGTATCGCCACCAACGTGCAGTGTGGCGCGGGCGATCGACGTCCCAATGCCAAGGGTTTGAGATACAATTTCCGAGCCAATTACGTGCAGTTTGGACATGGGTGCCGTCGTACCAATGCCCACGTTTCCTGTCGGCATGATACTTACTTTCTCCGAGGGCATCGGGTCGGTTCCCGGCGTCCATATATGCACTTGGTTGTCCGCTACCTCAATCAACTTAGATGCGTCATTCTGAATGGGATCCATGTTGGGATACACGCGAAATGCATTGCCTTCAAGAATTCCGACATTCTGTCCAAAAGTTGTGGTGGCGTAGGCCTCGCCATGCACGTGAAGGGTGTGAGGTGCAATCGTTGTTCCTATGCCAACATTTCCCGCAATCTTAGAGGCATACAACAGCCCATCTATTTGGGCATTGTTATACACATGAAAAGACTCTTGAGGATGGAGCGTCCCAATGCCTACGTTGCCACTCATGACCTTCAAGTCCTGGTTTTGAATATGGAGGGCGGACGATGGTTGCGTCGTACCGATGCCAATGTACGCAAGTTGATTGACGGTGACGTAGGGCGTTGTCGATGATGTGCGGGTGATTTCGAGGATAGGGTGTTCCGAAGTAGTTCCTTGCAATCTCAAAGCGGCACTGCTCGCATTTGCAACATGCAATTTTGCAAGTGGCAAGCTCGTCCCAATGCCCATGAGATTATTGTCATCCACCACCGCATCAAAATTTTCGTGTGCATTCCAGTAAATACTATATGAGGTAGTGTCGATTATGGCGGCATCGTTATATGTAAATGTGTCGTATCCATTGACATGAGACGTCTCGAAGTTCAGAGAATATGCCATCGAGGATGGAAGGTCGCTCATGACAATGTAGCCCATGAAGGAGTGATCGGATACATGTTTATAGAACCGCAGTTGAAACGCAGTGCTCATGGCGCCACGCATGCTGGCTCTTTTGGTCAAAACACCCGTGCTGGTGCCCGAAAACACCACATCTAAGTGCGCACACGCATCCGCTGATTGGACCGTCCCAAAGACACGAATAAAAAATGGCGATGGCGGCGATGAGCCCTCTGCTGCACTGTATTTGAAAAAGTTGATGACGCGATCGTCCATCGAAAGTGGAGATTCATACG